>Ga0209191_1000664_pt1 | contig 25674 bp, 27 predicted proteins | sample S_130626_EF_Meta_FD_187320 | JGI IMG/M metagenome (GOLD analysis project Ga0209191, IMG submission 187320) | Freshwater microbial communities from Lake Simoncouche, Canada to study carbon cycling - S_130626_EF_MetaG (SPAdes) (version 2) | ecosystem: Environmental > Aquatic > Freshwater > Lake ...
TATCATCTGTGCCAAGGTAGTGCCTTTGGGTGTCAACACCATCTCCATAGAGATGCCAGCGGTCACAGCAGAAAAGTCTTGACTCTTCTTGGGAGGGCTGGCTTTTACTCCTGGGCCTTTGGGTTCTGGAGTTGTAGTCAATTGTTTGTATTCTGCCGCAGTGATCCTGCCCTCAGCTAGAAACCTATCTGCTTGTTCCTTGCCTAATGTATTGTTATCATCACCTTCTACATTCTGCACTGCTGATGTCACTGTGACAAACGGCACCGACGGTGGAGAAGATGCGCCACCAGTACTGGCAGCATTGTATAATGCAATTAAAACACCGTTGGCATAGACATTGACAGCATCGTAGACTGGTTCAACTCTTCCATTGGTACCAAATCGCAGGCCTGTAATCGCAGTAAACGGGTGTGTATGCGGGACTGGTGGAAAAGGTCCAGTTGCGGTATTTGATGCCGAAGTTGACGGGTTTATCGTTGGTGTGGCCATTTAGAATTTAGCTATGTCGTTTAGTTTAGAATGATAATCTGTCAATGCTGTTAGCCCTATTGCTCCGGTGTCATCGACAGAAATTTTATACATGCTGGCTGCTAACAACCAACTATAAGCCGGTATGGTTTTTATACCGTCTGTCGACGCCATTACAACTAATTGTTCAAGTGCTGTAGCGATTCTTTCATATTTGTCCGAGTAGTCAATGGCCATATTGCCAGTTGACTCGTCAAACACAACATTTATAGTTGTTGAAGAGTCTTGTGCTTGTACTGGTTCAACTTGAAAACGTGGTCCTTGAGACATAGTATGATCCTAAAGTAGTATTTAAGCCAATGCAATACCAGTGGTTGACTGGATAAATTGATCAGCAAATGCTTTGTCTGTGGCTTCTGCTACTGTTACTGTTGTTTTTAACAGTTTGATCTCTTTGTTGGGATCTACTGTAAACAAATAGGGCATCAATCCCGGCCCTTTTGGTCCCATTCCAATTACCTGTGGATTTTTTAGTTTGTAGTATGCAGCACCGTCTTCAACTAGTTTGGCAACAATTTCTTCACCACTGGTTAGTTTTAATGTGATTACTTCACCTTCTGCAACACCTTTGTCTATTAACATCATATTTCACCTTTGCCGAATCCGCCGGCTGTTTGTTCTAAATGTTGGCGCAGTTCTGTAAACCCGCCAATTAGTTGATTATGAATAAAAATCTGGGGAACGGTTCTTGCATTAGGCACAGCTTCTAAAAGCTCTTCTCTAGTGTAACCATCTCCAATCTTACGTTCTTCGTATTTAATACCTCGTTGTGTTAGCAGGGCTTTGGCCTGATCACAATAGGGGCAATTATACTTACTCCATACGATAGCTGTCATTGCATTTCCTTTGTTAATTTGAATAAATCACAGCACCTTTTTTGTCCGTGACTCGAACCAACAATACACCTTTGCGTTTGTACTGTAAAGCGGCACTAATAGCTGCTTGTTCACTGTTATAAGTTCCTATAACGATCCAGCTTTCGTAGGGTGAGTTGCGTTTGTACTGTGCTTTAAACATACATTATATAGCTGGCAATGCATCATAGTCAAGATTTTCGCTCATTACACCTATGACATAGTTGGTGCTTTCGCTTTCTTGTAGAGCTGTTTGTTTTTTGCTGGTATCAACGTGTTTGTTAAACCAAGGAATTGGAGTTGATCTAGGAGCAGCCTGCTGATATTTTATGCCAATGTCTTTGAGTGCGCCCACTGCTGTGTAGTCCACAAAGTCTTTGAGAATGTTGGCATTCAACCCAATCACTGGGCCTTTGTTGAACAAGTAGTCAGCCCATTCTTTTTCTTCACGTATGACATCTAGATACAATGCGTATACTTCAGACTCACATTCTGCTTTGACTTCAACGAAGCGATGGTCTTCTTTGACCACTTGATTAATTAAGAACGCTGTCCAGCCTTTGTGTAACAGTTCGTCTTGTAGGATCAATTGGATGATGTTGCCATTGCCCATGAAGATCTTGTTCTCTACCATTGCAAGGCTTGTAGCAAAGCTAACCATAAAGCGGAATGCTTCCAAAGCATACGATGCGTGTAGTGCCATCCAAATTGCTCGGATATATTCTTTTTCTGGAATTGTTTCGCCTAATTGTTTACGACAGTTGATAACGTGTAATGCTTCATAGTAGTTGCCAACACTTGATGCCATATCCACAATTTCTTTGGTATCATGTATGGTGTTGAACACATCTTTGGGCACGTTGTAGATGTTACGGATAATATGGCTGTAACTCTTTGAATGAATGTTTGTTTCAAAGAATGTCCAATTGTACACCAATGCTTCCAATTCAGGCAGGCTAATCACCGGCATAAAGATTTGACTTGGTCCACGTCCTTGCAAACTATCCAATGCTGTTTGGCGTAGCAAGTTGCTGGTGAAGATATGCTTCACAGCATCACTGGCATCCTTGAAATCGTTTGAGTCTTTAGTAAGGCTGATCTCTTCTGGTTGCCAAAAGAAGCCACGTGCTGTTGCTTCAAAGTCTGCAATCTTCTTATACTTAACTTCTTCAAATCGTTGAATAGTAACCGGCCCGGCTGGATCCAGAAACATCTTACGATTAAGATAGTCTGTCTTTGTGTGTAAATTGTATTGTTGTTTGCTCATAGTTTGCATGCCTCGCAGTCGTCTTCTTCTATGATTTCACGTTCATTGTGGAATCCGTTGTAATGAACTTCTGGTGTTCGTTGTTCTTGTCTACTACCGGCCTTGTTGATTAGGCTGTAGTAGAATGTTTTCAATCCCCATACATGTGCCTGCATCAAGTTCTTGGCAATCAATGTGGTGGGCACTTTGCGATCCGCAAAGTGTGCTGGGTTGTAGAATGTATTGGTTGAGATACTTTGATCAACATAAGCTGCCAAGACCGCTGCTGTTTTAATATAACCGTCACAGTCTTTCTGTTCCCACATCAGTTGATATTTGTGTTTCAATCTATTGTATTCCGGAACTACCTGTGTGAATGATCCTGCCTTGCTTTCTTTAGTAGAAATCAAACTCATAGGCATTTCAATACCATTGGTTGAATTGATAACCACAGAACTAGACTCCACGGGTGCAATCGCCATTAGTGTGGCATTTCGCACACCGTGTAACATCATTTCTTGTCGTAGTGGTTCCCAGTCAAGTTCTGGTGCAAAGTCAGTGAGCTCGTTTACTCCTCTGGCTCTTCTTTCCCAAGGGAACTCTCCCTTGCCGTATCTGGTGTGATCGGAATCTTTACAGCGTCCTCTTTCTTTCGCCATTTCGACCGTGGCCTCTGTAAGGTAAAAGGCTTGATGCTCCATCCAAACTTTAACTTCTGCCAGTGCGTCTTTGTCGCCATATTTTATTCCCCTTCTTGCATGCCAATAAGCAAGGTTAGTTACACCAATGCCTAAGGGTTGAATTTCGTCGTTTGACAACTTGCTTTGAATACTCAAAAAATCTTGATAATCTAAGATGTTGCACAAACTACGTTGTAGTATGCGACATGCACGGCGCATGTCTTCTGGGTTACGGAACGCACCCCAGTTGATGGATCCCAGTGTACATAACGCTATGCGTCCTGTCTCGTCGTCTAGTCTTTTAAATGGACGAGTCGGTAGTAAGATCTCACAGCACAGGTTACTTTGATATATGGTATGGTACTCTGGATCGAACGGACCCTGTTCCATAACATTATCAATAAACACCAAATAGATGCGACCTGTATCTGTACGCTCCTTGAGAATGCCTGATCTGAATACTTCTTCAGCACTCATTGTTTTCTTCCGCAAGTCTTTGCGCTTTTCATATTTCACATATAGCTCTTCGAATCTCTGTGTGTTTTTATAAAATGCTTCGTACAAGTCTGGTACTTCGTTGGGGTCAAAGAATGTTATGTCTTCTTTGTTTTTAAATCTTCTCCAGAAGAAAGCTGACAGCACAACGCCATAATCCATGTGTCGAACTCGTGTTTCGTCTGTGCCTTGATTGTTTTTAAGCACGATGAGATCATCGAACTGTAGGTGCCATATGGGATAGAACACTGTAGCTGATGCATTACGAATACCACCTTGGCTACAACTACGCAGGTCGCCGAACCATTTCTTTAGGAATGGTATCATACCAGTGTGCTGAATTTCTCCGCCACGTATAGGAGACCCTAATGACCGTAGACGTCCTATCTCTAAGCCAATGCCAGCACGTTTGCTGGCATACTTGGCCATCATCTCGCCAGAAGCAAAAATGGAGTCAAGGTCATCATCACTGCGAATGAGCACACAACTACTGAACTGCTTAGTGGGAGTGCCAAGGCCAGCAAGAACAGGAGTAGCGAGAGTAAATAAACCGTCTGAAGCTGCATTGTAGTATTCCTTGATTAATTTCATTCTTGCTGTGTTAGGTTCTTCTTTGTGGAACACAGTGGCCGCAGCTATCATATATCGAATCTGAGGTGTTTCGTAGATTTCTTTGGTGGCACGATTCTTGACAAGATATTTTTCAATCAACTGTTCAATGGCAGCATAAGAATACTCTTCATCTTTGGCATGATCCAACATTTCATGCATGCGGTTCCAATCATCTTCACTGTACCATTCTAGCAATTCGTTAGTGTAGAGTCCCACTGACACATTCTTCTTTACAATGTCATAGAGGTGGGGTGGAGTATAACTGCCATACACATCCTTCCTCAACATGCTGAGTCTTTGTTTACCTGCTACGAATTGGTAATTGGTGTTGCCTACATCTGGATTTGATTCGACATCAATTAGATCCACTATGGCTCGTAGGGTGAGTCCATCTATGGCTTCTGTAGTGATGCCGTCATAAAAATGAGGTTGGGCTTTGATCTCTATCATCGACTGACTAACGTCAGCAATGCCTTGACAAACTTTGGCAACCTGCGCTTGCCACTTTTCTACTGCCAGCGGCTCTTTATTGCCGTTTCTTTTAATAACTGTAATGCTTGTCATTTATCGTTCTCTGTTTTATCTTTGTGAGGTATTTATTGCAATTTGCTAACTGCGTATATTGTCTTGGTATCGAGGGTTTTAAGTTGTTCTGCGCTTACTACTGTGCCATATTCAAGGTTAAGAACCTGTTCGTCTCCGACTACTAACATGTATTGGTGTTGTTTCTCTTGTGGGCACATAGACATATGTATCTCACATTTGGTATCAATAAACCGCTGTGTTAATTTAATAGTATACAGCATTCCTAACACTAATGCAAGATTATCCAGCCTAAGATCTAGCATTAAATGCCAGGGATCGGGCCATTCTGTGGGGAGTTGTGGATCTAAGTATGGACTAACAAAAGGTGCATGACACCAAAGTTCAGCAACATCTTCCAATGGGGTTGGACTTGTTTCCAAACTTTCTCTAAACTGTCTCCAGGCTGCTAGTCTTTTGGTTCCATACTCATCAAACACCGTAGGCCACATCATACGATATGGACCCGGCGATACCGGTGGCAAGAGGATTTTTATAGGTCAACATCACAGTATCTATTACCGCTGCTGTTGAATCGTCTAAGACAGTGTTACTGCTCTTAGCCACGCTGAATTCAAAATTGGTCATTGTGCTTCCTCCTGGTGATGTAAGTGTATTTGGTGAATATGCGAAACTATCTGTGATTGAGACATCGCTGCCGTGGCTTTCAGGACTGAGATCATCGCCGATGACTATAGTGGCTGTGCCATATCTAGTGTGTTCGCCTAGTTTAAGACAGTAATTTATCACAGTAAACTTATTTTGTGCAGAAAATGCTGCTAGGGGAGCAAAACTGTCAGATAGTGGTACAGCAGCATAATTTTTATCAACAAAAGACACACCCGAAGCGTTGTAGACTTCCGAGAAAGCAGCTGTACCTGACGTAACAGTTGGCAAAGTACCTGCAGCCTGTTGGCGATCGCTGGTGCAATCAACTAACACATTGCCTATCTTTTCACCAAAGTACACCACGTAGTCGTTGGGGCTAGTGCTGAGGCTAGTACCAGTACCTACAGCTTTGAATTTTGATCTCTGTATTAATGTACCGCGACCTGCAGTTGATCTAAATGCTTGATTAGCAACTTCTTCAAATTCACAGTCGTTGATCTGCCAACGATTACCCTGAGCAGTAACTCCATCGATGTAGATGGCTGTGTCATTGACAAAAAATTTGCAGTCTTGAAATCTCACTGCGGTATCAAATGCATCACTTTGCAAACACTTTGCTGATACCGCGTTTTGTTCGAATACACATCCGTCGAACACAATGTTATGTGCCCTGGTGCCGATCCCAGTGTTCTGCCAAAACACCGCAGCAGGAGCAGAGTTAAAGTCTACTGCATTGCCTAGATTATATTCACCGAGGAATCTCAAACTCTCGAATCTAGATTCTGCTAGTCCAGACAATGTCAATGTTCCAGTGGTGCGTTTAATAGTAAAATTACTCCATCGCATGTTCTGTGGTCGATTGGTACTATTGAAATCTCCCAGCTCAAGTCCTTGGCTGGTTATTAATCGAATGTTGTTGCCGCCAATGTTTAACACAGCGCCTAACTGTGTTTCACCTTTGAGGATCACTCCGCTGGGCACAGCAAGGTCGGTGGTAAACAGGTACTCGCCGTTGGGTATCAATAATTCTTTTTTGTAATTTTCGTTGGCGTTTCTAAATAGTTCTGTGAACGCAGTTTCAAATGCTGCCACACAGTCAGTGCTTCCGTCTCCCACAGCACCAAAGTCTGCCACGCTGACAGTTTCATCTTCTTTGCTCTGTAGACTTCGTGACACGCTGAGAGTGATGGCTGTGTCATCGCTGGCAAACTGGTAGCTAGATGCTAGTTCTAGTATGTTATCGTGTTCGGTGAGTACTTTGGTATTGCCCACATACGGAGCACCTTCTAGTACGCTGCCATTGCCTATGAACAGTTCTTGAGAATCTACTGCCCATGCAAATTCAGCAGAGCTCAGTTGCGGAATTCCACTATTGGAGTTTTTTTGGCCTCTTCTGACCTGGATTTTTGAGATTTGGACCACTGCCACGATAGTTCTCCTAGAAACTTCTGTTTCTAGTATTTAGCTTATCGCAGTGAGTAATACTCTTCCACTTTAGTCAACCAGGCATCTTGCCACTTGTTGAAATCTTTGGGTTCTAGCGTAAACTGTTGATATTCAAAAGCACGACTGCACATAAAGATAACACCTTTCTTGATGTCTGTGCCGTAGACTTCATTATGTGCTAATATATATGCCATTAGCTGTAGATAGTAATCTTCTACCCACTCTGCTTTCTTAGGCTTGTTAGTCTGTTTGTGATCCATTACTGCGGGTTCACCATCATGCACACCTACAAGATCAGTGGTACCTGAGAACAGACCTGGAAAGTATAGACTCTGCTCCATGGCCCATACTTCGCTGACTTTGCTGAGTCCATTCTCGATGATAACATCGGCCATTTTATTAGCCTGAACATGCACAGGTGCATTGCCGGGCTGTCGCTGTTCACCAACAACAAATCGTTCTAGGTTGGCATGCATGGCTGTGCCTACTCCAGCCGCCTCTGTAGTGATCTGTTGTGCTTTGGCATGTCCGATCCTATCTCGCCATTCGTTTAAGTGTGTCATATCCTTGGTAGCTGAAAGGATAGTAGTAACACTCGGCAGGCTTTCACCGTCGGGTGTTAGATACACACGTTTGCGTGTAACAGGATCGTTGATCTGTTTGCAGTTTTTATATTGGATCCGTTCGATGAACGGTGGAGGAGTAAAAGTTGTAGTCATCCTGTATATATTACAGGTTTTTAATCAAGTTGTCAAGCCTGAGCGGCTAATTGTTGGGGAGCCGCAGATGCTGCTATTTGATCCACTTGGTCTTGACTGGTCTGACCCTGTTTGACTGGGGTTTGAGTATCTTTGTCAGTGCCTGGCACATTTAGTTCGATGCCGTCGGCGTTGAAATTCTTTACCAAACTTTGAACAATTGGGCTGGAATCATAGATGCTTTTAAAAGTTTCATAGTCGGCACCCATTTCGAATCCGCTGCGATCTGCAATCTGCTGTAGGCTCTTCCAATTTAACTTGGCGGCTTGTTTTTTAGAAGCTGACCTTCCTACAAAGTTTTTAAGTATGATCACAAACTTGTCGAGATCAACATCAGTGTCTGCGAATTCAAAAAATCTCATTTTATCTGTGCCAGTTGTTGTTGTAGCTGTTGCAGTTCTTGTTGCTTGGCTTTGATTTGATCCTGCACTTCTTTTTTAGCAGCAGCCACCTGTTGAGCTTGTGCGGCCGGATCTACTTCACCGCCTAGGCCTCCGGCCTGAGCTGCTTGCCCGACCGCTTTGACTCCCTGTCCTACTGCCTTGGCACCTTGTGATGCTACATTGCTCACAGTTTTTGCACCTTGTGATGCCACATTCCCTAACGCTTTTGCACCCTGTGAAACCGCGTTGCCGACACCTTTGGCAAGAGCAGTACCACCTCTCATTGCGGCACCACCTAATGCAGCAGCGCCTCGTGCTACTCCGCCTGCTACTGCGCCCAACACCGGAAGAATTTCGTCTAACTGTTGTTGTTCTTTAGCAGAAGTAATTTCACTGAGTCGCATTAGCCTGCCAACACTTTGAGTAGGCTGCTGCTGCGGTTGATGCTTTCGCGCTGCTCACGACCTGCATCACCTAGTCCACCTGCTGCTGGTTCAGCTGCGGCAAACTCATCTTCGCCACCCATGTCGCCTATGTCGCCGTCCATGTTCATTGCGTCTGGCTCTGCTGGTCCCATTTCATCACCACCCATTGCAGCTGGATCACTACCTAGCATTTCTGCACCTTGTTCTTCGCCGGTTAGTTGGCGAACACCAGTGGCCATTGTTTCACGTGTGGATTTTAAATTTTCCAGTGCTTGTTGGATCGCAGGAGCCACTGAGCTAATAAATGCTTTGGCTTGTTCTTGTCCCATTTCATCACGGATTGAATCACCTAACTGTAGCAGTGTATCATTCTCCATGCTTGATAATTCTTCAATCCAACGGCTGACTCTGTCAACCATGGTCTTTGCTGTAACGATAGCGGAAGCCTGTTGTACTTCGCCTTCTTGTAATCTTGTCATAATATCTCCTGTATTGACTGATTCTGTATTAACTGATTCTTTCATATTGGCTTCAATCCATTGCATAACGTCATATAGATCGTTGACCAATTGATTTGGTCTAACTGGATCGCCTTGACCAAGTTCGGCCATTTTAGATTGTTTTCTAATATCTGCTAAAAGATTGATCGCATCTCTAGCATTATTAATATATGCTTCGTTGGTATTCATATCTTCCTTTTGATTAATGCTTTCAGTGGGGTTCTCGCCAGTAATAGAAACGGTCCATTTCTTGCCTGTGGACTCGCTCTTTTTAGCTGCCCAATCTTTGAGTTGGTAATAGTGCTTTCTTTCGGCTGAGTCGTCAGCATACTGGCCACGACCTTTGAATACTTTCCACTGCTTGCCGTTGATACTAACAGCAAAGTTGTTTGGTGGTTCTGTGTTGCCTTCATCCCAATCTTCTGGATCTCTTTCTCGTTCCATTGTAACATCTTCGCCTACATCGTGTTCATGTCTTTGTAGCCACTTGTACTCGCTGATAAAGTCGCTAGGAAAGTCTTCATCGTAGCTGAAATAATATCGAGCAGCTTTTGCGCCATCTCGTTGTTTCATTATTGAAAAACCAGCATTTAAAATGTCATCTTCTGAATCTAGGTCTGGGTTAGATTTATATAATTCTTGTGCCATACTCATTCTAGATGATTCGTCTTCAGTTTCTATGCTTTCGTAGTCTTCGTCGCTGCCAAAGCCTGCTGAGGCTAGTGCGTAATTGTCGTCAGTTTCACCACCTTCATCATCATAAGTGCCGCCATGGAATCTGTCTGCTAGTTCTTCAGCATAACTTTCAATATCATCTTCCGGAACTTCTCCGTCTAGAAAACGTAGGGCTTTATCAAATACAACTTTGTCATCGCCGCTGTCATCATCCATAGGAGCATATTCACTGTTCATCCATTGATTAAACAATTCGTCTGGATCTGTCTCTGGGCCTTCTCGAACATCAGTGTCTACTATGTGCTCTTGACGATCCATTAGTTCTGCAACAATAGCATCGTGCATGAACTGTGCCTGCGTTAGGGTTTCGTTTTCGATAGTTTCATTGAATCCGCTGTCTTGGCGGGCTGTATGTATTTGGGTGCGTAGTTTGTTACGTGCATCCTCTAGCTTGGGAGTATCAAAACTCTCTAGGTCTAGCTTTGTTCCAAATGTCTTAGCCAACGACTCGTTGAGTCTTTTTGAAGATCTATTGTTTTTAAAAAGGTCGGTTGTTCTCATTTTATGGGATCCAGATTGATGTAGTATTTATTCAATTCACAACAAACGTTCTGCTTGATTTTTAGCAGTAACAGTACGATCTCGGCTTTCACAATATCGAGCCCACAGCACGTCTGCACGATCGTAGTCCTGTGTATGTATGGCTTTTTGATGCTGAGACCTCAGCATCTGGCTGTCAACGAACCAACGTCCGTATTCTTGATCAGCTTTATACAACACATCTACTGATAAATGACTGTGTCTCAAAGCCAGGATATTGGCCATTTTGATAGCCACAGAGTTTAAGTGTATTTCTGCATAGATCAACTGTGTATTTCTGTAAAGAAATTTGAGATTATCTTCATTGGTTATTAGTACGTCGCCCACTAGGATACCATCCGGAGTTTTTACTGGAATGATATTTTTAGATAGTTCTCGGCGAACTATCTGTTCTAGTCTACGGCTAATTTGTGTCATGAAAAAAGGACCATCGGTCCTTTATTTAACTGCGTATATTTTAGTGGAATATTTTTGTTAACGTTTCGAAATGCCCTGATACAAATCCTAGAACTGCTATACCGCCTAGAACAAGATACATCCACTTCTGTTTAAATTGTTGCAGTTCGGAGATCTTAGCGTCTAGTTCTGTGTGGGTACTTGTGATAGATTTAGCCAGCTCTGCATGCTGTGTGCATGAAGCATCGTACATTTGATCTAATCTAGAATTTATGCCGGTGCCCAGTTGATTAACATCAACTTTAATTTCGTCGATCTTTTCATCTAGATTAGCAACTTTTGTTTCGACTATGCCAAGTCGCTCTACGGTTGTGGCCATTTAGGCTCTCCAATGTTATAAGTCAAGTGCTCGCTCAGAGCCATGTGCCTAATGTATGATTGAATGCCTAATGGGTGCCTTTGAACTAGTATTTATGCTGACTGTGTAAAAACACTCTTTGCCTAAATCATTGTTACCCAAGTATTTATCATGTCGCCTTGAGTTTGGAAAGCGGCTGGGTCTATGTCTTCACTGTTTTCTAAATCAACAATCACCGGCACATGATTGAGATCGTGTGCCAGTAGATACACCGGATCCCCATCTTGTAGAAACACCTGATCACGTTCACAATCAAACTCCCAGATCCAATGTGTGGCCTTGCCTGAGGCCGGTTCAGGAAGCCTTCCTGTGTGCTTTTTTGGATCACGTAGCCATTCTACATTGGATCGTAGCCCTATGGCCTGTAGTAGGCTGTTGAAGTTGGCCTGTTGTCCTAACAGAGTAGTGTCGGTGTTGTCCCGTGAAGGTTGACTTCGGGTTATATCTACAAGAGTAACAATTTGATATCGTGCCATAATGTATGTATTTAACTCGTAGAAATTCAGCCAACAAAAAAGGACCTTGCGGTCCTTTAGTGCTTCCCATCCCTGAGAATAAACTTAATTTAAATTAAGCGAATGTGATGCCTGTTGGAACAACTGTGTCAACTGCACAAGTACCACCAATTGCTGCAACAATCTCAGCTTCTAGTTTAGCATAAGATGCATCGCTTAGTGATGGGCTTGCTGCTGAACCGTCGTTGAGTGTGTCGTCTGCGTAACCAACGATCAAACCAGTTGCTGATGGTGTACCAATTACATAAATCTCACCATAGTTCTGAGCACAACGAACTGCTTTAGCTAGGTTACTGTTAGTTGTTGCTTTGCTAGTTGTAAGATCGCCTGATGTTAACGAAGCAACTACAATCTTAACGAAACGTAGTTTACGTGTGCTGAACTGTGATGCTGGATCAACAAATTTGTATGCGTTTGCACCTACGCGAGATGCTGTGATTTCTGCACCAGCGTTGTCATAAATTTGTGCTACTGTTGAAATGTCTGCCATGATAAATTCTCCTTAATCAATGACCTCGCTCAGAGGCCGGCAATATTAGGAACCACCTTGATTCCTATGCAAGTATTTATATTGGATTGGAAAAATCAGGTGTTTTGATGCGTTAATCAGCTCTAAATGGGGTCCAACGATCACGCGGTACTAGTTTTGTACCTGCTGCAACATAGCCTTCACCGCCGGGTTTGCCTTTGGTGTTTTGTTCTATTTCACCGCTCGCACCATCAAGTTCGCGAATTACTTCGTCTTTGGCCGCCATGATTTCACGCACCAGCTCAAACAGCAGATCCATTACTCCGGGGTGGGCATCACTGTGGGCTTTTATCTTTGCTGCTTTTACTGGAGTCTTTTGTTCAAACGCTAGGAAAGCATCAGTGTTGATATTGTCTAGTTGTTTTGCTTTTGATTGATTGTTAACAAATGTGTAGATTTCACCTTGCAAGTAACCCATACCTGCAACTGGCGCTAACAGATTGTTAATTGCCTGTTGATTCTTAGCCAAGGCTTCAATCTTGGTAAGGTTATCTGCACCTACTGCTGGGCGATGGCTTACACTGGTTAGTCCAAATATTGCTAATTCCGGATTGCTGCCAAACTGTTCGGGATCAGTAAAGTCCTCTCCGCTCTTGTCTCCAAAATAGCCAAAGAACTTGTGGGCGGCTACAGCTACCTTTGCTTTGATCAATTTCTGATAATACGGACTTCCAACTTTAACACCGTAGGTAGTTTGATTAGGAGTAAAACTTATGCGGCCATCAGCACCTGTGTAGGGTTTGCCTGGATGGAATAGTATGTCTCCGTAAACATACCCACGGAAGTCTGCGGGGGTAGCTGCTTCAAAAATGGGCCACAGTGCTGCCATATCATTGGCAAACTTGGGCCGCCAATCTTCACCTTTACCGCGACTCATAATAAATTGTTTGAGTTCTTCTGGGCTAGAGCTCTTGCCTTCTTCACGTCCCCAGTTATTCTTGCCCACCATACGGAATGTACCATCGTCCTCACGTCCCCAATAAACTGTGGGATTCCCATCCCACTTGATAGTGATGCTGGTTTCGGGACTGGCTAGGTCTTTTAGGATCTTAATGGCCTTGACTGCACCGTTGGTTTCTGTGAATACCAGATCTTCTAGGTGGTTGAACTCTCTGCCAACTTTCTTAGCAGGAGGTGCTTGATCTTCTAATAACAGTTCCCAGAATCTCATTTTACAATTTCTATGAGTTGGCGCATCCAACCTATAGTACCTGGTTGGAAGCTTTCTATTTGATTGGCCTTGGGCAACTCTATGCCTTGACGACCCAGCGTTTCGCGGGCACCTGCAACTAGTTCTTCATAGTTAGGTAGTTTCTTAATGTAGTTTAGAATAGCATCTACTGATCTAATATCTTTAACTGTGGCTGTTTGTCCTAGCAGTTCTTTGGCTATCTGATTCCAATCGTTACCGTTAGGTAACAGTTCATCTGTTTGCGGATTTAATATTCCGTGTTTTGGACTGTACTTCATACCCTTGGCACGAGCAATTGAACTTAATACAATGTGTCTGTGTTCACCACGATACACACCCTGTCCACCAATCATACTGCCTTGTTGGAATGCAGGATTCGCACTGAACATAAAGTCTGCTTGTACAAATCCATTAGCTGGATCACCTTTAATAGGTACCTTCCAATGTACGTTGTCTCCGCTGAGTTTGATGTTTTCTTTGCCGAACTGCGATATGAGTTTGGCAGCAAATTCTTTTTTGTCTACTTCGTTGGCATCCACGCTGAGGTCTAGATCACCCGAACTGTTTTTTTCAAATGTGCCATCTGGATCTTCTTTGCGTCCAGTAGTACCTAACCATTTTACAGGTTTCTTGTCGTCGAGATGTTTCTCTTTGGTAAAGTCCAGTCCAGTGATCTTTTCGATGTAGTCCACTGTGCTTTCTACATCTGCGGTGGCAATACGCTGTGTTAAGGGTTGCTTGTCTGCACCCTTGAACACATTACCGCCTTCTAGTAGGTTACTCTGATTCATTTAACGGTCTCTTGGTTCTTTTAGATTCAGCGATCTTGCGTATGCCCCGTGTGAATTTGGCAGGATCTTGCCCACGTATGGCATTTAACAGCCTACGTTCTAGTTCATCCGCTTGTTCTGCTGTATAGTGTTTTTTCAACGTTTCCAGAAGATTGATAGCTGAGTTGATAATATTGGTGGCACGACTTTCAAACAGTGCATCCTTGTTACGGATTTCTGCTAGTTCATTTAATTCCTGCAGTATCGATCTTGTGTGTAGTTTCATATGCCTTTTCCAGTCTAATATTTACCCTATCTATATACTACAATAAAAATAGCTATTAATCAAGCCTGTGCTTCGCCCCAACGTAGAATAATGTTTGTAGGTGTAGCCGAACCCGCTACTTTATAGACGTTTATAGCTAGCACGTCTGGGCCGTTGGGGAATGTGCCACGACCTCCAATTGCAGTACTAGTGAGCTCTTTTAACGCACTTAGCTCTAGTACTTCAGTGTTGCCGGGATTAGCAATAAACGAAAATACCTGTTCACCTGGTAGTGCATACAGCGCACCAAATTGCCATGTAATACTAGCAGCAGCATTAATCGTGGTATTAGCTGATTGACTAAACACCACTCTATACACTGTAGTGCCTCCGTAGGTTCTTGATTCTACTGCTGTGATGCTGGTTCCAGCTGCGAACTGTGTGTTAATGGTGGCTAGTTTTGTACTGACCCCAGCACCGCTGGCTAACCAAGAACCTGATGTAAAGAACAAATAATTTTTATTCACGTATGAGGCAGCAGACAGAGCAGCTGTGATAGTTACTACTACATCGTTACCAGAACCTGTAGAGGATGTAAGATTAGCATTGCCACTCATCACAATCCTAGTATATAATGTTGCACCGATGGTAATGTAACTAGGAGTAATACTGGTAATGGTTTGGCCGCCACTGATAAATGTCTGCAGAGTATAAGTCAACCCTGTTGGAGTACCTGCAGTGGTTGATACTCCGCCGCCACCTGAGGTAGCACTTAGAGTAAAAGTAGTAGAGCCGTTGGTGGCCACAATAAAATACTGGGCGCCAGTTGCGTATCCGCTGATAGTACCTGTACCCCCTAGTGTTCCAGTGATAGTTATTTTTTCACCGATAAACAAAGTGGTAGCTGTGCAGCTAAATTGTCCGGCAGTGCCTGTTATCACCACAGATGCCAATGTAGTACCTGTGCCTGCGATGCTCAGTACATCGTTGACCGCTATTCCAGATCCTGTAGCAGTGCTGTTGGGAATTAAAAAATCACTTCTTGAAGCCGATATAGCTGACCCATAGGCAGCTGTGACTGCGCTGGTACCGGTCACTGCAATGTTGTTGCCTGTGCCTGCTGTGCTGGTAGCTGTGCCGTTGGTACTCATAATTATTCTAGCATAAGCCACACTGCCTATGGTCCAATAATTAGGAGTTATAGAAGCTATAGCTTGTCCATCAGTTAGATATGTGCTTGCCGATACCACATCAGTGGCCACAGTGGTAGAAGCTGCATATTGACTCTGTGTGACCAAGAAATCATTTCTGCTGGAAGATATAGCTGTATTGAATCGTGCAGCAACACTGCTGGTCACTGTGACAGTGACGTTTTGTGCGCCGTTGCTGGCAGCTAGGGTGCTGTTGGCAGTGGGCACTGCTGTCATTATCACCCTGGCATAGACCACGCTGGCTATGGTGATATAACTTGGAGTTATGCTGGATATAGCTTGTCCACCTAGAATGAATGTGGTAGCGGATAATACATCTGGATTACCAATAGTTGTGGTCAACGCAGCATATGATGTTTGTGTGATCAAGAAATCCAGTCTACCAGTTGACAGTGCTCGTCCGTATGTGCCGTTGATCACTATGGACACATTGTTGCCTGCGCCTGCTGTGCTGTTCACTGTCATGTTTTGATTGAACACTATGCGTGTATATGCACCTGCGATGAAAGCTCGGGTCACGCTGGCTATGGTGGTATTGGCAGCAATGCCTGTGCCTGACACTGCATCACCAACAACCAACGGTGTGGTTAGAGCATCATACTGCGTGTTGGTGATAAGTATGTCGTTTCTCGTAGTATCTGTAGCTCTAATGTAGGTGTTGTTACCATATGGCTGTCCTGCATTAAATCCCAACGCTGTGACTGTCTGGCCAAAGCTGGCAGCTGTGATTGTTTGTGTGGTAGCACTGAAACTAACAGCAGTAAGACTGTTTGTAACCGGTGTAAATCCAGGTGCAGTTAGTGTGGTACTTAGTGCTCCTGCCACTGTTGAAGTAGTAGTAGAAACATTTCCGCTCCATGTCACAGAACCTCCACTTGCTACCTGTGCAAAACTAGGCTGTCCACCAGCTGCTTGTGTGAGCAAACTTCCCCATGTGATGTTTGCTGGGTTAGTGGGATAGTTGATAGGATTTAACACTCCTTCAATAACAATGGCTCCTCCGCCGGCAACAGTATCACTGGTAATAGAAATACTTGACAACAACAACTGCGCACGATTCAGCAGATCTCGCTCTCCAAGGTCTCCGATCAGCGCATTACTCACACTGGGTGCTAGTCTAATCAAGAAAGCAGTGACTTTGTCAACTGATGCTGATAGACCAGTTGCAGCATAGTTAAAGATATAACCACGATCTGAATCAAACTGGCCGTCTATCATAAATGCTGAACCCCAATGGCTGATGATTGGAGTCACTGTGTTAGAGACCAATACCACACCACTGCGTATGACATGGCTGGCAGCTGTGCCTGCGCTGAAAGTTCTAGATGAGCCTGACACAAATTGATTCAGTGTGGTAGCTCTGGTGCAGCCAGTCAACGCTGAGCCGCTGTTGCCAGTAAAGCTGATCAACTCATTGTCTATATACACAGTTCCTGAATTTGGAAACCAAAACAAGTCATCTGCACTCATAGGTATCGTGGTCTGGTTGCTGGTCATTGCTGCTGATAATTTGCCTTTATATCCCTCGTTGATTACTTCGTATCTCACCGGTTGGTTACCTGTGCGCATATAAGCTTCAAAGTTCACATTACTGTTACGGAATCTATGCACAAATGTATAGTTGCCGTCTGAGCCTCGCATCATAAAATCAATAAATCCTGCACCGTACCATGTGTGCTGTATACCGATCATCTGCATCTTGGTCACATCTATGTTATATCCGCTGGGTCCAGACCCATTCATGGTATCTAGATTCCAATCACTTTGAGGCACTAGAGTGTCCACAACTTTGGTTATCTTTACACTGCTGACATTGCTGACACCGCGGAAATCTGGAGTCACGGTCATTGATGTGTTTGACGCTACATTGGAAACCACGTGAGTCATACCACGGATAACAACTCTGTCGCCTGATGCTAATTGTTCTGTGAATCGAGTGTTGGTGCCTGTTATTGTGTTGGCATTTGCATTGATGCTGATGGTTCCTGCAATTTGGAATGTGCTGCTTCTTCTGCACACAGCCATTCTTATGCCATCATATTGGAAAAACATGCCGTTCTGATCATCAAATATACCTGCTCGTACTGTGGCACCGTGCCAATTCTTTACACTCATTAAACAAGGACTACCTAATATTGGTGATGCGCTGCCTAGTATCTGTGTAGCCACAAAACTCAATTGTCTTTCATTGGTTATGGTACTAACTGTGTAAGTGCCGTTGTATCCAGAAGTAACAACACCCGTGATTGTGATAACTCCACCAACTTGGCATCCGTGATCTGTGTCGTCACTGATTATAGTAATGATGCTGCCTATTGCTGTGCCTGTGGCGGTGACTGAACGTATATCATAACTGGGAGCAAACAGTGCACCAGTATTATATGTAACACCCTTGCCTGATTGATAACGAATGTATTTTTTACTCATACGTATGGCAGTAGAGCCGTGTGCTGGACCGGCTGTGCCTAATTGCACACCGCCGTCAAAGGGTCTGTGTATAAAGAATGAATCTGGTCTGCCATAGACCTGTCCAACTAAGGTATTGGCTATGGTACCAGCGGCTCTGGCCGTGTATCGTAAAGTGGTTGCTGTTGGCACACTTTCTACAAAGTAAGCACCAGCGGCTAATTGAGCATTGGTACCAACACTTGTGATCTGTGTCGTTATGGTGTTTCCTGGTATAAACCCGTGAGCCGTGGCAAATGTAGCTTCTATAGTAGAGATAGCCGAGAATGTAAGCCCTGTATTGCCACTGGCTATTTGAGCAGTAGTTGGTTCACTGATAGTGAAAGCACTGATGAAATCTTTGGTAGGGGCTGTGACTGCTGTACCAGTGACTGTGGCAGATTGTATGGCGCCACCTGGAGTTACTGTGGCCACTGTGCATTGTGCCTGAGTGTGTAGAGTAGCTACGTCGAACTGTCCTGCTGACCCTCCGCCTTGCACCACTGTTATTGTGTTGCCGATAGCGTATCCTGATCCCGGATTATTAACTGTAACTGACAAAATGCCGCCAGCACCGTCGTCAACAATGTTAACAGTGAGACCTGTGCCGCCACCGCCTGTAGTTGCCAACCCACTAGCAGTGGTATACCCCGAGCCTGCGGCGATTGTACCAGCAGTGCTAACACGGCCTGTGGCTCCTATGGTAATAACTTCGTTGGCTGTGTAGCCACTACCGCCTGCACTGATTGCAACAGCTGTGATAATGCCAGCTGATGCAGTGGTGTTTATTGTAAGGCCTGTGCCTGAACCGCCACTGGTTGTGGCAACTCCAGCAGCAGTTGAATATCCTGTGCCTCCTACGGTGACTGCACCAAGAGTAGCAGCCACATCTAAAGGAGAAGCTGAAACCACGAGAACAGTGGCGTTGTTAGCAGGAGCAGCACCATCCATGCTGGTTCCCGGAATGGTCACTGTATTAGTGGCCACATATCCACTTCCCGGAGTGGTCACTGTGACACCGTAACCAGGACTTCTTGATATGCTGAACTGTGCTCCAGTGCCTGATCCAGTTGTGGCACTTTGTGTGAGTGCAGTATAGGTTTTAGTTGTACCTATGATTGCTGAAGTCAATGCTCCACTAAGAGTAACAGTGTTGCCAGTAACGTCTGTTACGATCACTGCCTGACCGTCACCTCGATTAAACACTAGACCAGGACCAATTCCGGTGGTACTGGTAACATCTATAGTAGTTGCGCTGATCGCAGCGTTGGCACTCAGTGTGGTTGATGCTGCTATGCCGCCGGAACCAGTGACTGCTGTGATCTGTGTGCCAGTATTAACTCCTGTGCCGCTAAGAGGAGCTCCTATCTGTGGACTGCCTGAACTGAATCCAATTACTGCACTGCCGCTGGGCGTGATCAAACTAGTGGTTATGGTACCGGAACTACCTCCTGATACCACAGCTAGACTAGGTGACCCTACCGCAGCACCTGTATAGAATCCACCTTTTCTCAACTGTGTATATGTGCTAGCCAACACTTCACCGTTGGTGGTTCCTACTTTAGATTTGGCATAAAAAGATATCTGCGTTGATGACCCTACCACAGCAACTAAAAAACTCCCTTCTGCACGACTGAACCCCGAAACACTGTTACTTAGGGCCTTGATGGTTATAGGATCATTCACAGCTAGTCCGTGAGCAGCTGTGGTAGTCACTGTGATAAGACTGGCACCCACATCGCCAGTTCCTGAACTGGCATCTGTAGTCACATTAGTCACCGGAATATCACTGCCCGGTATTTCATAGATACTTGGATAGTTGCGCATCAATCCAATGGCCTGCCACTTGGTAGGTTGAAGTCCGTACTCGAAGTCAGCATCCAACATGCTTTGCGGGATCCCTACTTTTTGTCTTTCCATGGCATCAGTGGCTATGGAGGTCATACGCACTGCCTGTTCTTTGGCTTCAACAAAAATCTGTATGTTGTCAGTGACCATCATAGCACTGGTATCTATGTCAAGAGTTATGCTAGTGATCTTATCTACACCATATAATGCTCCTGGGAAACTGGTATCATAATCTTCTGAATAGGTGATTTCCGCAGCCAAGCTGTCATCAGCAAAATTATACATGATGATGTTGCGTGAACTGTTGGTAATCAATAGTAGATCTTTGAGTTTATAAAAGCCGGGTACTTTGATGTAGCCGCGATTGCTGATCTTGGTTGGCAATCTTGATACCCCAAATTCGATTACATCTAACACGATGTTGCTGAGTTCTTTTAATCTAGTCTGTGCCGGTTCTTCCGCAGTATAGGATAGATCACGAACTTGACTGACTAAGATCTGTTTCGGAGTAAATGCTATATTTGCCCAAATAAAGTTGTCTATGAGATCTCTGATAAATGTATGTGCATATATTTCAGGTTGACGATCTCCGTCTACCTGTGCAACACCGTTTTCCCAATATTTTTCTGCGTTGAAGTAGGTCTGTCTATTGCCACCGTGTTTTAAATCGCTGAGGTAACCTTCTAAAATGTAACTAACATCTCGTCTGCATTTTTCTGCATTATAGGTATAGTTCACATAGGGTGAAATACTGTTATCAACGTTGTATTGAATGTAAGCAATGGTTTCTTCTTGTACGAATCGCTTGTTGGCTTCAAGTAGATAAACAGCATTAGGTAATAGGCTGCCGCCTTGACTGCTAGGTGCTACTGGCGCTGGCAATGTGCTGAGTCCTGTGTCGATGATATTGATAACGATATTGGCCAATGTAAGAAATGCATTATACGCACCTGCTTCTGCGGCTGCGCCTAACAACACTTGAGGTTCACCAACTAGATTTAACACAGATGAATCAACTTCATTGGTTAAGATTAAATCGTTGATCTGTGCTCTAATTGTAGTTTGTACATCAACTTCAACATCTCCCGACACTACCTGCAACACTCCACCGATATAATATCTTGATGCATTGGCATATGTTAAAGAATTTCCGCCGTAGGTAAGATCGTAGATATACCCGTCAATCACATACCCAATATCTCTTTTACATTTTAATTCTCTTGTAGCATCGTAAACATACCCATACCAAATGCTGCCAGCATTACCAGTGTTAGCAGCTATTTGATTTTTGATATATTGGTTAGCTTCTTGTATTACATAATTTTTGTTTGCAGTAATCAACGCTACTGCATTTGGATACTGGTTGTAGGCCGGGGGCACCACTCCAGGAAAAAATTTATAATTGCTTAACTGTTTCTTTGCCATTTATTTTTGTCCTTGTTTCAACTCAGTGCCACTGAAAAAGCAATCGCTCTGGAATCTGTATAACGTTTGTTGGTAGCATGTGTTGGTAATTGTGGAGTTTGATTGATCACAACATTAGCATTGGCTGTGATATCATTGGTTACTGCTAGACTAGTTAGTGTACCTACACTGGTAAGACTGGATGATGTCACTGACGCATTTATAACAGCACCGGTTAACGTTCCGGCTGCTGCTGTTACAGTGATATTTGTACTGCCATCGAAACTCACACCATTTATCGATCTTGTTGTTTGTAGTGTTGTTGCAGTTGAAGCATTGCCAACAACAGCACCAGTATGTGTGCCTGTGGTATTACCAGTTACATTACCGACAACAGCACCAGTATGTGTGCCTGTGGTATTACCAGTTACATTACCGACAACAGCGCCTGTGTGGGTTCCTGTGGTATTACCAGTTACATTACCAACAACAGCACCAGTATGTGTGCCTGTGGTATTACCAGTTACATTACCGACAACAGCGCCTGTATGTGTACCAACTGTGTTACCGTTTATTGTTCCGATGAATTGAGCTGCTGTTACAGCACCTGTGCCAAAATTGACACTTTTATTAAGCACTGCTTTGATGTTTGACAGGTCGTCTTTGAGCAGACCTTCTCCGCCTGCTATACCATTGTAAATTCTCAAAGTACCAGTGGTAGTATCGAAATAAATCTCACCGCGGGTACCTGTTATGATCTGTAGATCTGTATTTGAAAACGGTCTTAATCTCAGCTGGCGAATGGGTAATTGGCTCATAATGGGTCCTATCAGTTATTTATATGTTTTTTGATATCGGACAAAGACATTAATTTTTGTGCGGGTACCCACGATCCTCGCTAAATACTCAGTAGAAACCACGAGTATCTACACACACTTACAGAGGAAAGCAAAATGAAATACATATCAGAAAGGATGCTGGCCATCTTGGAACGTTTATCCGAAATGTTCCCAGGCAGCAGCTATCAATCAAGCCTAGATGCTTATCTAGCAGACAAAGGCATTACCGATGCCGCTCAATTAGAAAACTATATCCGTCAGTTCAACTATCAAAAGGAACAATACCTATGAAAAACTTTTTAAACACCATATACGACATTTGTCTATCAATTGGACAAACAAGAGCGGCATGTGCATTGGCTCGCGTGGGCCGATACGAAGAAGCCAAAGCCTTGATGACCAAATAACTTGTTGCACCGCAAGAGATATATACACTATGAACTTAGTTTATATCCACGGTGCTAATGCCACCGGCGAAAGTTTTAATCATATCAGAACTAGACTGGGCAAGGGTCTGGACTTAAACTACGACAGTCGTGACGGGTTTGAACATAACCTAGCACAGATGCAACAGAGTTTGGCTGGAGTAAATCAGTGTTTCTTCATAGCACACAGCCTAGGTGGCATATATGCACTGCATCTCAGCCACCACTTGCCCACACAGGTTTCGGGCGCAGTTACACTAAGCACACCCTATGGTGGTGCAGAAGTAGCGGACTATGCTCAATACTTTTTACCATTCAGCAGGCTCATGCGTGATATTGGTCCTAGCAGCTGGGCCATGCGGGAAGCGGCTAAGATCAAAGTGCAGCATCCTTGGTGCAACGTGGTCACTGTACAAGGTCGCAGTCCGTTTATAGTCGTGGCCAATGATGGAGTTGTTAGTATTCAAAGCCAACGGCACCATGCAGATATGGAACTAGTAGATGTTGACTATAACCACTATGAAGTGGTGTTGGCAGAACCCGTGGTAGAGATCATCCGTGAACGGATAAACAGAATCACAAAATAGCTTGTTTTTTTAAATAAAGGCTATATAATAAACTAACAGCGAAATAGAAGTAGCTGCTAGACACAGACATTACACACAGGAGAATTAAAATGTCAGACACTTTTACAGCACCAAAACTACCAGAAGTTAAATTCAACAAGAACGGCTACGAAATCCGTACAGACATCTTGGGCATGGCAAAAAGCCTAGTACAAGATGATTTCCAATCTAAATTTGCAGGTTGGGAAATGACAGCTACTCGTGATGAGAAGACTGGTCAAATCGTTACTAAAGTAGGTATGCCAGAGTTTCCAGGTTTAGATAAAGTACTAGAAACCGCCGAAAAGATGTATTCATTTGTTAACAGCGGCGTGAAGAAATAAAAGTACGCTCGTAGAGCATTACAATAGTGGTAAAAGAAAAGCACCTTCGGGTGCTTTTTCTTTATCTAACTGTGGCTAACTTAAAGAACCGCAGTATTGAAATATACATCCAACCTAGATCAAACTCATACCACTTCTGGCTGAACTTGGCATTGGCGCCGTCAGCATGGTGATTGTTGTGTAGTTCTTCCCCGCCAATCCATACAGCCCAAGGGATGATGTTACGGCTGGTGTCTTTGGTATCAGTGTTGCGATATCCCCACCAATGGCTAAGCCCGTTGACTACTCCAGCAGCCCAGAACGGAATCCATATCATTTGAATACCCCACACTACAAGTCCCCACGGTCCAAAGAGCAAGAAGTCTATGACCAGCATTAAAAGAATACCTGAGCGACTGTGTGCAGAGTAAAGGTTGCGTTCGATCCAATCATTAGGGCAGTCCTTGCTCAAGGAGTCAACCATAGCTGTGTCTTTGCTGGCACTATGATAAAGCAATGCTCCGCCGAACAGCACACGCCAAATGCCGTAGATCTGTGGGCTATGCGGATCGCCCTCTTGGTCCGAACGTTGATGATGTTTGCGATGTATGGCCACCCATTGGCGAGTAACCATTCCTGTGGTCAGCCAAAGCCAGGCTCGCATAAAGTGGTTAACCGCTGGGTGAAATTGGACAGCTCTATGTGTTTGGCTTCTGTGCAAATACAGGGTAACACAGGCTATAGTGATTTGTACCATCACTAGGGTATAGATTATTATGTTCATTCTTTACTTATCCGCTTGACAACAGCCCAAAATAATGCTATAATACTGGTATGAAGCAAAAAATTATACTCACAGACGCAGACGGTGTTCTACTAGATTGGGAATGGGCATTCTCAGTTTGGATGCAAGAACGTGGTTATACCTTAACAGCTGACAATAAGAAAAGCTATTATCTACATCATCACTACAACGAGCTAGAAGAAAAAGATTCGAAGAAAGTCATCAAGACATTCAATGAATCAGCAGCAATTGGATTTCTTCCTGCCTTACGTGACAGTGCTTACTATGTTAAAAGACTGCACGAGGAACACGGCTACCAATTCCGGGTTATTACAAGTCTAAGTCTAGATAAAAACGCACAGAAGCTTCGCGAAAAGAATCTACACAAACTGTTTGGCAATGCTATTGAGAATATAATCTGTTTGGACACAGGTGCAGACAAAGATTCAGCATTGGAACCATACCGTGATAGCGGCTTGTGGTGGATTGAAGACAAACCGGCTAATGCCGATGTTGGGTATTATTTAGGTTTGAAATCAATTCTTATCGAGCACGGACACAACATGCATCATGAGTGTGCTTATCCTATAGTTAAGAACTGGAAAGAAATCTACGGTATTATTGTAGATCACTGACAAAGTCCAACAGCAACTCGTGATGTCGGCCACTGTGATAATGTGGCTTCATCCAACTGTGGTATTCCGAATACCAACTAGGTTGGCTTTCTGGGTGACACCCTATTAGCCCTATGTTGTTTTGTATAATAGCCATTGGATCGCCGTTGGCATAAGTAGCTACAGTTTTAAATTTTGTAGTATCACCTACCAATGCACACCCATCATAGAAGTACATGCGTTCCTGTTGCCCTTGCCAAGTAATGGGTAATGCTTTGGCATGCGGTCTACGTGTGTCTGTGCCGGGTCGAGTGATGTATTGCACAGCTTCTATGCCGTCTACAATATTGAAGTAGTCTTTAGCTGCCCAGTATGCGCCCATGCATATGCCTAGATACCTTCCGCCTCGACTAACAAAGTCTTTGACTCGATCGCCGTTGTGTGCCAGCAGGTGATCAAAACTATCAGCATCACCAATACCGCCTGGTACAGCTATCATATCAACATCGTCGAAGAAGTCAGCGTCAAGAGGCCAGCGTGTGAATATTTTAAAACTATGGTATGGTTGTAGTGCCTGGAGAATGCCGTTGCCGGACTCTACTGAGCATTTAGGCTGATGCAAGAACAATGCTATCTTCATACAGTCTTTATAAAAGTGCTCACTTAGAACGCCATTCCGGGGCACGACTCCCATA
>Ga0209191_1000667_pt1 | contig 25603 bp, 62 predicted proteins | sample S_130626_EF_Meta_FD_187320 | JGI IMG/M metagenome (GOLD analysis project Ga0209191, IMG submission 187320) | Freshwater microbial communities from Lake Simoncouche, Canada to study carbon cycling - S_130626_EF_MetaG (SPAdes) (version 2) | ecosystem: Environmental > Aquatic > Freshwater > Lake ...
ATTGATGGTTCCGCTAGTACCTGTAATGGTTACGTTACCTTCAACAGTTAAGCCATTCTTGACTCTAAAGTTTTTGTTGACTGTTGCCATTTTATTATCTCCTTATTATGCCTTTAATCCCATACGAGCGAATCGCACAGTGATTGGCGTTACGGCAGGATTGGGGGTAACTACAAGAGTTACGTTTGCTCCTACCTTAGAGACGCTAACGGTTCCAATATCCCCATCATTGTCTATAATTCCATACTGACTAACATTTACATTTGTTCCGTCAATCAATATTGTTAGTTCTGTTGCGTAGTATTTATTTATACTACCTGTAATTTTAGAAATAGAAACTAAGTATTTGATCATTCTCCAACTAGCTGCTGGAAAACTATCTACTGTTGTTGTATTCTCAATTCCAGAAATTGTTTCTTCATTATTGCCAACTGTCCCAAGCTCAGTTGCTTGTGCAGCAAGTGTATCTATAAGTTGTGCATAGTCAGCACCTGTTGGTACGTCACCAGTTTCAAACTTAGCTTTGATTTCTGCGAGGGTAGCTCTAACCATAATACACTAATTATATCATCAATCTTTTTATAAAATGTAGTTACTTGTACCAATAATAGCAATTCCAATTGGGGCTGGATTACTTGCTGAATACCCTGAAATTCCAATGTCTGTAAATCTTACATAAAATGGAATAACGTCGATAGCCTTGGCGGTATAAACAATATCACGAATTGTAGTAAGTGGGTAACTGATAGATGTAACTTTTGCATCGTGAATAATGTCTGTAATCTTTGCAGAGTGTGCCTCGCCTGTTACAGAAGTGTTGGAGTATGATGTTTGTGCTACAGATGCGAGGTAGCCAGTCTTAATGTCACTAATAACTGCTTTAGCCATTAGCTCATTCCTGAATTAGTAATATCCTCAATTACGATCATACTGCCTTGGCAGACTGTCCAAATTCTTGTTGCATCTTTAATTTCAATATCAAACAAGTCACCTGTCTCTAAACGGTTTGTTTGTGATGCAGTTAGTTTTACTGTAAATTCTCCAGTACCATCTCCTGCAACAGCAGCAGGTGTAACACTTGTAATAAGTGTTGCACTGTCCGTCATTGTTGGCGTAGTCTGTGGTGTAGTTGGACGTTTAATCTGCATTGATTTAGTCCAAGACGTAACGTTAAGTGCAGCCTTTGTATCGTCAGTTACATATACACGAAATGCAGCGGTATCCCCACGAACTACAGTCCAAGTTACAAGTGGTGGAATATTTCCAACTGGATAATTTTTACGTGTTGCCATAGTAGTTAAATTATATCACATTATGTGATGTTAGACCATCCAGTGCCATTCCAAACTTTTGTTGTTGCACCTGTTGTCCAAGTTGTTCCGTTCCAAACTTTTAGTTCGCTTGTGGACCAGGTAGTGCCATTCCAAACTTTTGGACCACCAGCAAGAGTTGTTGCAACTCCAGTTGAACTTCTAACTCCAACGTGAGCGGTAATAGACGAGTAATTGGTATTATGTGCATCAGTTACTTCATTTAATGCTGCAACCTGAAAATCATAGGCTGTATTTCTACCTAAACCTGTAACTGTTGCTGAGAGGGCATTACTTCCAGTATTTGCAACCAATACAGACCAAGCACTTGCAGAGTTTGCTTTATAGTTAATTCTATAGCCACTAATTTTTGATGCAGTATATGCAGCTGGATCTTGCATACCATCATCCGCTGGTGCGGTCCACGTTAAAGTTAAACTAGTTGTTCCAATACTTGATGCAGATGGTGCTCCTGGTGCTGAAGGAATCGACTGTACTTGGATATCTCCAGAAAGACTATCACCAGCAAAAGCAGATTGTGCCGTTCCGTTTAAATAGATATCACCAGTTCCACCTCGTGCAAATACAAATGTTGAGCCAGTACCAGAAACACCTCTTGCTCCATAATAATATGTATCATTAGCATCAATTGCCCAACTTACTACTCCAGTTGAAGAAGTTGAAGTTGTACCTGTTTGAGTATGTGTGCTTCCAAGATTATATCCTCCACTACCATCTTTAGAAGTTGCAAGCTGAAGTTCAGTTTTTGCGTTTCCAACTTTTGTAGTATACGTTCCACCAAGCCTAAGTCTTAATCTATTAACTCTTGCTGGTCTTGCTGAAGACGCAGTTGTTCCAGTTGAATCGAATGCTCCAGAAACTGCGGTGTTTGATGGATTCCAGGCAGATGTAACGTCAGTTGTAGCAACAAAGCTTGAAAAATATGATGTACCAGTATCAGATATACCTCCACCAAGACTAGTTACATACGATCCCATATTCTATCCTAGTAATCAACCCAGATATCACCAATTTGTAAATTTGCTGTAGCTGGTTCGTTAGTTGAAATAATAATTTTTCTGGTTTCACCAATTGTTGTTGTTGTAACATTAAATCCAGCTGCAGTTGTTCCATACCAAAGACCTGCCTTAATTGCAGACGATGCAGTTCCAACTAAATTAACTGCAGTATTTGCGGAGGTAGCTGAAGATGTTATTGTTCCTGTAGATGAAATAGCTCCAGTAAATGCTTGACCAGTAATATTTGCCTTACTACTAATATCATCTGCAACACTTGCGTGATAATTAGTAAAAGCAGTTTGAATGTCTGCTGTATCTGATAGGTCTGGAATTGTTGCGGCAATGCCGCTTGCTGTAGTAGTTGCCATAAATTAATTATATCAGAAAACTATTGTTGTAGTTTTGTTTTTATAGATAGTTGGAGTTCCGCCAACTGTTACTTTAATTACTGGAGGTAATGAAGATTTTGAATCTACAATTTTAATTACTGCCATTAGAGGCTACCCCCAACATCTCCAACTACACTAATAGTTCCAACGATAGGGGTCCAGATTTGAGTACCAGTATCAACTTGTAGATCAAATAGCAACTCTGCTACAACTGATCCATATGTGCTACCCCACTCAACAGTCACATCCGACGGAGCAGTAATAGTTAAAACGTTAGAAGCAAAAGAAGTTTCAAGCTCAAATTCTGCATCTGTCTTGGGGTCGTATGCAATAGAAACAAAGTCCCAACCAACGGTTGAGTATGGTGTGGTTTCATTATCTTGTAGAAATGAAACCTTAATAGCAGAAGTGTCTCCACGGACAATTTTCCAGGTAACACGAGCAGGGTCAGAGCCAAAGAATTCTTGAAGTGCCATACATTTATTATAACATAATTAAAGACTGACACTCAGGATGGTGGGTATGAGAGACGAGCCTGAGTGCCAGCCATTATTTAATTGTAGCAGACTATGGAGCAAATGAAAATTCAACTTGTTTATTAATTAAGTCTTGAGTTATTTTATGTGGATTAAAATTTCTATCTGCTTCTATAACCCTAGTAAATACTGCTGGACCAACATTTTGTTTAAGCCAGGATAAATCGTGTACTCCTATATCACGGTTTGGATTTAGAGCATCAATTACTTTGCCATTACCAATATAAATACCAATATGACCAAAATTATTTCCATAACCAAAACCTACAAGATCTCCAGGTAGAGGGTACTTAACTCTTTTACCTAATTGCATTTGAGCAGTAGCAGAATGCCTAGAATCTATACCAAGCTGATGCTTAAGCACATATCCTACAAATCCAGAACAATCAAACGCAGATGGAGTAGATCCTCCGTACCAGTATGGTGTTCCTTCAAACTTAAGTGCAAATTTTACAAATTTAGATTGTGTAGAACTAGGATCAGCAATTCTCTGTTCCTCTTCATTAACAATCCTATCGTATATCTTCATATATTCAATTTTGTTTTCTGCTTCAATAGCAGCAATTGTCTCTCGGACTTCAATAGCATTAACTACTGACCTAGATGTACTGAAGTCAATATTTTGACCCAGTGCGTTTGGGCTTGAGCATATACTCAATCCAAACAATATAAATAAAATAATAGAACTTATTAAAAAGCTCTTTACTCTAGGATTTGTTTTCATATTTCAGATACCTCCTCCTTCTCATAAAGAGAAAAACACCCTAAGTTAAGGTGTTGTAAACACCAGTATAGCAGAATTTTTAAAATATGGCAACTTTGAATTGTTACGAAATGTTACATCAGTAAATATAAGGAGTTTTGGCATCAGGGTTGACAATGTTCTCCATAGTGTGGTATCTTACTATAATGGGGGGAATAGAAGTATAAGAAAAATCAAATAGAAGAAAGAATCCCATAAGAAAAGTTCTTCGAAAACAAGTCAAATCAAGTCCGAAGGACATTAGTGTTACTTATTTTTTAGCAACATAATTGACGAACATTTCAGTTAGTTTATCAATTTTATCATCTAGCTTTTCGTGAAACTTTTCACCTTGATGATTCTGAACTTTTAAATCTAAAATATCATTTTCAAGTCTAGTTACTTGATCTTTCATAGAACTACCACTATTTGGTTTAAGTTCTTTTTTGATATCTTCAAAGTAGTGTCTGACTAGCCATCTTACTCCTGTTGCTGATATAGTAATGACAGTTGCAACACTGATACATATACCTAAAATCATTTGAAGTAGTGCTAAATCCATAATAATATTATTATACACTTCGTTTTACTATATGTTGATATGAAGTTCTCCGACAATAACTATATATAGTGTCATTTAAGCGAAGCGGAAAATTCGGCGGCGGATAGAGTACCCCAAACACCCTATCCCCAAACAAGGATAGCAAAACATCTCATATGGGGCAATATGTGTTGACACACTGAATGTGTTGATATACTAGATATATGAACGATGAACAAAAGCCTGTGATGCCTTGGGACCTATTAAATCCAAACCAGCCTCGTAGCACAAAAGAACTTAAAGCAGAGCGTTTAGCCATATGTGCAGAGTGTCCTTTATATAATGCTTTTGCACATACGTGTACAATATGTAAATGTTTTATGAAGATGAAAACTAAACTTGCTCACGCTCGTTGTCCTATGGATAAATGGTGAAACCACATCAGGCAAGCTGTGCTTGCTGTATACCGTCGAAAAATAAGCTATCTCGTATGCAAGTACCAAATTACATTCTAGCTCCTTAGAGAGCCTCTGAGAGCTTGTGATATAATTGTCATATGGAAACAAAACATTTAACAAAAGAATTTCTCACTACACATTATGTTGAATTGGAGAAAACATCTCGTCAGATCTCAAAAGAGTTTAAAGTATCAAGAAAGATTGTGAACGTCTGTCTATTGAACTTTGGTCTTATTACTAGAGCTGAATTGGAAGAAAATGATCTACCGTGACAAAATTAACAATTGCTATTATTATTCTTGCACCTCTTGCAGCAATCCTTATTGGACTAGCAGTTATTTACTGGACATTCAAGATTGATCAGGATACTTTTAATGGTGAATTAGACTTTGATACCGTTGATTTCTGAAAATTCTATTTTAGATTGCGAATACTGCTACTGGCAGAAATCTGAATAATTTTTTATTTTTCAATTTGTACAAAATCTGAATATTTTGTTTATGTGTACGATACACGATCTATAAAAAAAAGACACTAAAAATTAGTGAGCACACTATGCCCACCTAATCCTTTGTGACTAGTGCCTAGTCTTTGTCGTTATCGCAGTCACACCAAGTGACTTCGTTTTCACAACGCATACATACTGGCATCCAGTAGTCTTCATAGTTTCCATCAATGTCCATTTTGTTTTTCCTTTTCTTTTCTTTGATATCTAAATACTAGCGTATAGGTCTGACACTAAACGAGAGTACTGATACCGAATCCAGCGATGGCAACGAATACCACACTAAGCGATACCCATACCCAAGTAGGGCAGTTGTCCTGAGCATATGCGATAGGGAGAAGAAGAGCGATTGCGAATCCGAAGGTGATGAAGGTGATGGTTTCCATTGTGTGTCCTTTGTTTGTGTTTCCTTGTATAGTTATACTCTAGCGTATAGGTAGGACATATAACACCAATACCGCACATATTTAGGTGAACAATAGGTAAACAACTATCCACAGAGTTATCCACAGGTTGCGACGTTCGAACATTTGTTCGACTAATATGAAGACCCTTATTATTTCCCGTAATATTTCGTAACAATGGGTGTGTCGGATTTGTTATATGTCGGTGCTACTCGCTATAATATAGATATAAAGAAAAACAAAGAAACAAAGATTTGATAACTAAATAGAGAAACAAACAGTCCAAGTGTAAAAGTTAGTAACACTTTCGGAGGTAACTGTGTAACAGCCAGCACACTTAATCGTGGGTCAGCGAGCCTGGTTACTCTACCAAAGAAACACCGTGACCGCAATTCTTAGGTGACAGAGCAAACAAATTGCTCAGATGCAAAGCCTAATACCAGAGATGGTAGGTGAGAGGACAGAGTGAAAACTCAGAGATGGGGACAACGTTAGCCCCTGAACTCGCTATCAAGCAGTTTGTTTCTCGATTTAGTTAGCAAAACTAAAAATCAAATCTCCAAGTGAGCCTAGCAAATAATCCGAAAGGTGAGCCTAGCAAATAAATTGGAGGTTATTTTTTTGTGCAAAATCCGATCCCTATCATTCGAACGTTTGTTCGATTTGGTTGCGACAAAAGTTATCCACAGGTAGCGTTAAGAACTGTGTATAAGTTCCCCATATTTGTTATCATTCTGTTACCTAATGTTACCCTATATGGGTAGTTATATGTCGTAGGTCGGTGCTAAGATAAAGGTATAGAAAGAAAAAAGAAAGAAGAAATAAAATGACAATTCAGATAATGTTCACAAAAGCAAATCAGATGTTTGAGAAATTCGTTCCTCAGAATCCATACTCTGCTAACGAATGGTTGGAAATGCGTGAAATGCTCACAGAAGCAGAATCGCTTGGTATCGTTCGTGACTGGGCTATCTACTAAGATAGTTTCGTGTCAGACCTCTCTGCTAAAATAAAGATACAAACAAAGGACAACTAATGGAAATCGAAAACGAAATTGACATCAACGAAACTGATGACATCAACATCAACACTCTCACGCCAAAGCAAAAGGCTCTCCGTCTGAACGCTCTCGTGAGATTAGCACAAGGTGACTTTTTCACAACTCACGATTTTGAGGAAGCACTTTCGCTCACTCGCCAGATGATGAAACGGTAGGGGAAAATTGTATTGCTCAGAATGCGGAAATGAATTAGTAGTAATCCTAACTGATGCCCCCGAAATTTGTTGGACTTGTGCTATGGAAAGTTGAGCGGATCGAGTTATCCACAGGCTGCGAAAAGTTATCCACAGGTTGCGACAAAAGTTATCCACAAGTTCTTTAAGGACCTGTTAATAACTTTCCCTGTTTTTTGTTACGTAATGTTACGACTTTTCCCAGATTCTAGGGGTTTCGTGTCCGTGGTCACTGTTATAATGTAGATATACAACAAAAAGAAAAGGACAGCAAAATGGCTGAAAAAGACAATTACTACTTGGTTCACTACATCGAGAATGGTCGTGAGGTTTACTCCGCTGTTCACTGGCGTGACCTTGCTAAGTTCCGTGCTGAATTTAAGGTTATCTCCATCACGGCATAGTTCCGTGTCGGTGGTCTCTGGTAAAATATAAACATAAAGCAAAGGACAAAAATGATTGAATTCTCACAAGACGGTATTGAACAGTTGCTCACAGGTGGCACAGTAGTCACCAAGGGTGGCACTCAGATTGAAAACATTGAGCGAGTAGACTACGATGGTCGAAACCTCCGTATCCGTGGTTGGGTGAAAACTCCAAATGTATTCACATCATCGACACAATGGTACTCACGATGGGCAACCATTGTACTCTAGTTCCGTGTCGGTGGTCACCTGTATACTGATAACATCAAGCAAAGGACAAAAATGACAAACGCAAACTATATCCCCTATGACGGAAATGATTTTCTCACAGGTGAAATCGTATTCGAGGGTGAGCAATTCACTCACCTGATGATTCAGGGTACTGACACAATCGCTGTCTTGCCTAATGAGGATATTTACCCAGCATAGCAATTTGGGGTAGGGTGAGCCTAGCAATAGCAAATAAACCTACCCCCCTCGCTTGGGGATAACTTATCCACAGGGTCGCAACGCCACGCAAGATCTTTGCGAGTTAAGAAGGATAGTTGCGTTTCCCCTGAATTGAGGGGTTATATGTCGGTGCTCGCTGGTATACTGAAGATATAAAGAAAAGGACAAACTATGAAAAACGAAATTACTCTCCGAACTGAAATGATTGTTCAGTTTATCGCTGACGAGGAAATTGACTTGGCAGACTATCAAGCACGAGGCAATTCCCAAATGGAATATTTTGCCATTGGTCGTTTGGCTGTCTGGCGTAATCTCTTGGATGTATACGCCAAGTAGTTATATGTCGGTGCTCGCTGGTATAATTGTAATACAAGAAAGAAAAGGAAAGAAATGAAAGAACTAATCGGATACACAATCAAAACTCACGACAACGCTTATGTTGGGCAGGTCAAGGCTGTCGAGCCAATCTATGTTGGCGAGCCTTACCGCAAGCAGTTTGGCATTGAGGCTAACGAGCCTTATGTTGCCTACGCTGTCGAAATTGACGAGTCACCCAAAGGCTGGTCTACCCTTATTGCTCGTGACGCTGGAGAAATCCACAAGCGTTATGTGATGTAATCCGCAAGGGGAGAGAGTGAGCCTCGCAAGAGCAAATAATCTCTCTCCCCACGCAAGATTTTTGCGTCAGCGTCGCAACGACCTGATCCGAAAAAGTCTTTATGTAGCTGCAATTATTTTTCCCTAATCCAAGAGTTATATGTCAGTGGTCATTGGTATAATATGAGTATGAACAAATTCGATGCCTCCTTTCACTGCCCATTCTGCTCTGAACGCTACGAATACTGTGGCTGTCAGAACGAGGACTCTGCTCCTCTCTACGCTATGTTGCCTTGCGGTGACTGTGGCTTTGAGGGTCACGCCCTTGCCTACTTCGCTGGTGACAACACTGGTCGCTGTGCGTATTGCCACAATAACAAGCGTGTTGTAGGCGTGTCCACCTCTGAGGGTGATTGGTTCTAGACCTGTCCCCTCTGGGGTCGCTACCGCAATTTTCTTGCGTATTTAAGAAACATTATTGCGTTTCCCCGAATTTGGATAGTTATATGTCGTAGGTCTGATGTATAATAAGACTATGAAGAAAAAGAACCCAACTCACAAAGGTATTGAGAACAAGCCCTACATTGAGGCTATGCGTGAACTCCGTCGCTCGTCTGCGGCAGGTACTCACGACAACCGACCTAACCGTTTGCGTACTCGCAAGGCTATCCGAACACAAGCCATTCGTGAAAACGAATAGTTTGGTGTCGGTGGTCTAGGTTATAATAGTAATACGAACAAAGGACAAAGAAAATGAATGGTTCACTCCCCGAAAACCCAGCCACCAGCGAACAGTATGACCGTTTGCGTGAAATCATTAGAGCAGAAGAATCTGACCTCCAAACATTCTACGCAAGATTGGCTGGCACTCTGTCGTGCGGTGTTTCGCAAGAAGCAATGGAACGACTGATTTTTCTCAACACTCACATTGCCAACGAAAAAAAGGAAAACAACTAATGCCAAAGTATCCAAATGTCGAAGTAAAACTGACAGGCACAGACGGAAACGCTTTTGCCATAATGGGAGAAGTGTCAAGAAAAATGCGTTACTGCTCTGTTCCCAAAGAGGAAATTGAGATTTATATGAAAGAGTCAATGTCTGGTGACTATGACAATTTGCTCGCCACCGCTCACCGCTGGGTCACGGTGTCCTAATGATGACACGAAAAGACTATGTAGCCGTTTCAGAATTGCTGAACGCATACGCTCTCAAAATAGATGAGCAGACATTCGACATTCTCATTCACGATTTTGCTGGACTGATGGCAAAAGACAACGAGCGATTCATCGCTGACCGTTTCATCTCTGCTTGTTGGAATGGTGACGAGTAGTGGAAATTCTTATTGTTGTCACGCTGGGGATACTAACCGTATTCCTGGCGTGGCTCAATAGCTAACAGAGTTATCCACAGGATCGTTGCGACGGCTACCGTTATCATTTTGTTATGAAGTAGTTTAAGATTCCCCTGAATTTTTGCAGTTATATGTCGTAGGTCGAATGTATAATAGAACTATCAACCAAACAAAGGACAAAGTAATGACTACTCTCACCGCTAACGAAACTTACACCGCCACCGCTACTGACCTCTACCGTGACTTGATTGTTCGTGCCACGCTTGGACAGGTCGAACAGGCTTCAGTCTGGTATCACGAGGCACAGGAAGTTGCTCACGAAGTTGCTCGTAACCTCGACACTACGCTAGAGGTTGGTGCTAGTGTTGTCTCGGCATTCTCCCCTCGTGAGCGTTGGGCAAGCAATATCGAAAAGGCTATTGCGTTTTCACTTGGACACACGCCTAAAGGTCTTGGCAATAATCTCAAAATGGCACAGTCCTCTCTGACTGGCGGATTCTACGCTCTCAAAGGTCTCAAGACAAACGCATTCGCTCGTGCCATTGCTGGCGATAGTGACGCTGTTGTGATAGATGTGTGGATGATGAGAGCAGCCAATATGGAAACTGACAGCCCATCACAGGGACAGTATTTCGCTCTCTCGCTTGCTTGCCGTAATGTTGCTAAGGAGTTTGGTCTGACACCTCGCACCGCACAGGCTCTGATTTGGATTGTGGTTAGGGGTAGTGCTATCTAGCACCCTCTAGCCCAATCGGGATCCCGAAATCGTCGCAACGCTTTGTCCTAACAAACCTATTACAAACCTTATGATATGTTTCCCGAATTCCCAGAGTTATATGTCGGTGGTACTTGGTATAATGATAGTATGACAACGAAAGGACACACTATGAATGATGGTACTTATCTCAACCTTGATGGGCAGTTTATTCTCTCCCACGCAAAATCTGGCTATTGGGTAGCCGTTCACAAGTACGACAGCCTTGACGACACTATTACAGGGGATTACGTCGGAGTATGGACAAATCCCGAAAGTGGTGTGATGTACCTTGACCGTAGCGTTTGGGTATCTGACTTGGACAACGCTATCGCTCTTGGCAAGGCACAAGGACAATTGGCTATCTGGGACTGTGCCAATGAAACCGAAGTTTGGCTCAACGAATACTTTGCCGATGTATTCAAAGACGAAGTTTGATGTCAGAGGACGACTAATGAAACGATACTGTAACCGATGTGATACCGCCGTTGTTTACTATGGCGTATCGCCAGGGTATTCAGCAGTCTGCCCTGAGCACGACGAGGACTTATACCTAGTAGAAATGTATCTGGCATAGTTATATGTCAGTGCTACCTAGTATAATTAGACTATCGAAAGGAACACAATGGGAAGAATGTTTGTAGAGGGTATCAAAGAATTAGGCGATATCGAATTAGAGGATATGGTGAGTATGCACTTTCAGTCGAATTGCTACCCACCGATTCCACAGTTTATGGTTCAGTCTGCCGTTGCCGCAATTCAGGCGTGTAACAAAGGTGACTACAACGAGGTAATCGAATTGCCTATGGGCGTTACGTATCGTGACAGTCAGTTTGTAGACGCTTGGACTTTTATCGAACAACACCGCTTAGAAGGATTCTTGGAGGACGAGGACTAATCGAAGAGTGCGAACAGTTTATCCTATGGGGATACTGTAACCAATGTGAAGAAAAGGATAAGTAATGAGTTTGACAGACATAGACAACGAAAAGGTATTCGAAAAGTTTTGCCTAATCCTTAGTGAAGAGGGAGAACGCAAGGCATTCCAATTTGCTATTGACACAGTTATCTGGGATGGTAAAATTCCGTGGAATAGGATGGACTAATGGACTGGGAAAACGTAATTGACTGGGAACGTGTCGAAGCCTTGACAAAAGACGAGGTACTTGCTATACTTGATATATTCGGAGAGGACTACTAATGACAGACTATACACTCAAGTATCAGGTTTGGGCTGGCGAGGGCAAGGAAAGCAAATTGGCTACTTTCCGTAATGAGGAAGCGGCTATGCGATTCTTGCTATCAGTAAAGGCTATGTATCCTAACTCCTATATCTATGACGCTAATGATGAAGTTTATATCGGTAGGGGCTAGTGCTAGAGTTTGCCACAAGTCTCTTGCTTATACTATGGTCTGCTCCAATAATCATTCTTCCATTACTAGCAATTTTCTTTTTGATTGAAATAATTTCTGGATGGTTTGAGTAGGTAGCTGGGGGCGGTTGCGATCCCCCCAAAAATATGTCATTAAGAATTAAGAAATACTCTCCAGATTCCCAGAGTTATATGTCCGTGGTCTGGGGTATACTTATAAGACAGACAAAGAAAAGGACTCACAATGGGACAATACCACAGCATTTACAACCTTGACAAGCAAGAAGTCATTCACCCTCACGACATTGGTCTGGGTGCGAAGCAGCGTGAACACACAGGACACACTGCCTCTCTGTCGGATATGATGTATATCCTGACAACCTGTTCGCCTATGCGTGGCGGAGGGGATTTCGTAGCAGAAGTGATGAAAGACTTTATTGGTCGTTGGGCTGGTGACCGTGTGGTTGTTATTGGTGACTACTCTGAACAGGGTGACATTCCTAATTTCGATTTGTCTACCCTTGACAAATTCGTAGAAATCTCTGGACAGGCACGAGCCTTTATCTTTGAGGTTTATGGAATTACCTTTACCTTTGAGGACTATGGTTGGGTACGCCACTATCCCGAACGACCACAGATAATGGTCAACGGTAGACTAATGGACATAGTTTGATGTCCGTGGTCACCTGTATAATTATACTAACAACAACGAGAGGACAATAATGTTAGATAAAGCATTCGCACTAAGAAAAGTAAGCGAAGACATTGCCGTAGACCCTATGGTTATGTACGCTGGCTTTCTTGTAATGGAAGCAGAGACCGAAGACGAGCGTAATATTGCTCTGAACAACTTTGGACAAACAATCACAGGACTTATGGCACACGCAATGTCGGAACTGTTTTTGTCGGAAGAGGACTTCACGGCTCTTACCGCAACAATCGGGGAACTTATCGAAATCGGTGGAATGGACGAGGACAACTAATGGAAGACAATCAGCACCCAGTACTATCAAACCTACGACGACAGATTGAGTTATTGGAAAGTGACAATGCTTATCTTCGTAGTGACAATGACCGTATCAGGCAGAACTACGCTCAGGACGTAGAGAACGTTCGCCTGATTCTGTTGGACGCTTTGTCCATTGAGCAAAGTGAAGACGTTGACGTAAATATTTTGGCAAATTCTATTGCCGATGTGTTTGCTATCTCGCTCCTGAAATCAGTCACCGTTAGCATTTCGCTTACTGCGGAAGCAACATTGCTGATTCCTGCTAACTTTGATATCAATGACCTTTCAATTGAGGATGTTCGAATGGATGCCTTCAATACTGAGGTTGAGGACTTCACCGTTGAATCATTTGAAATTGGTGAAATCGAAGAGATGTAGCCGCTAGGTTCCCACTGTAGTATTCTTGTCCTTTCCTGCAGTGGTGATAGGTCCTGGGTATGACCTTTATAAACTGCCCCTTCTTAGTACCCTGCCGAGATCGGGGGACCGTTGCGACGATTTGTTATAACAAACAGGTTACGAAGTGTTACGAAAATCCCCCGATTCGATTAGTTATATGTCGGTGGTCAGCGGTATACTTGTATTACAGGCAAGGGAAACGAAGTCGGAAGTCCCCACAATAAAAAATAAAAAAGTTGAGAAAAGACTTGACAAACTCTTTCCTAGCCTGTATAATGGTAATAACGAAGCAAACAAAAGTTGGCTCACTACAAGGAAGCAAGGTAATAATATGTCGGAAATCGAAATCGGTTCGACCCTCACCACGCAGAAGTCTGGTGTTTCGGGAACGGTTCAGGAGATTGTCAAGAACGCAAACGGTTCATTCCGTGTTCGTCTTGATGTTGCTGGACAGCCTCGTTGGACTACGGTTACTTCCAAGTAATCGTATCTGCTGGGTATCAGACTAAACTACCCACTCTAACTCAATAGTTATATGTCATACCCCCCTGATATAATATAGATATAAGCCAATAGAAAGGACTAAACCAATGGCTCGTAGTATCTCTGTAAAAATCCCTACCGCAAATGTTCTCACAATGGTTGAGGATAAGGTAGCACAACTGAAAACTGAAATCGCTGAATACCCCACAAAGGTTGAGGAATACAAGGCAGAACGCAAGGCTTACACCAAGCGTGTTGCTGAAATGGTTGCCAACATTATTACTGTTGGTCAGCAGGAACTCTTTGAGGGTGATTGGTCAGACACCATTCGTGTTAGCCCTCGTGGATATAGCGGTAATCTCGAACTTACCGTTGGTTCTAACCTCGTTGAGCAGTTTGGCTTGGGAAAGCCACCTGTCGAACCAAACAGCCCTAGCGGATACGGCGGAACGGCAAGCAAACTCCAAGAGTTGGAAAAGACACTTGTTCTTCTCCGTCTTACTCCGCAAGAGTTCGTTACTTCCTCAACCTACAATTCGGTTCTGGAACTTCTCTAACGAGAAATGTGCTGGGTATCACATAAAACTACCCAATCTAAAATTACATAGAGAAACATAAGGTTCCATAGTGAAAAGGTTATCACAACAGTCTGTCGAATTGTAAGTGCGAGTTCGAGTCTCGCTGGAATCGCACCTTGAAATAGAGGTTGAGTTGCTAGTTGCAGATGACACTAGATAGGATAGAGATACTATGGTGAAATGATGTCCTCTATTCCGAAGTAAACTTTCACACACTAATCCCCTGCGAAGCGTCTGGATAGATTGCTGGTAGCAGGGGATTTTTGTATGCCCAGCTGGGATCAAAATTTTGTAGCGACCCCCCCTGTGGATAACTCTGTTAAGAACTCACCAAAAAATTTCCAGAAATATGTGTTTAGGACTTGTTTTATGTCGGTGGTCGGTAGTATAATAGAACTAACAACAAAACGAAAGGAAATAAATTGGCTCACGATTTGGAAATTGGTGCTAATGGCGAAGTGGCTTTTGCTTCTTTGCGTGAACCTGCTTGGCACAAGTTGGGTACTGTGTTTGAGGAAGAAGTCAAGACTGACGAAATGCTCAAACTCGCTCACCTTGATAATTGGAATGTCCGTTTGGAAGAACTGTCATTCCCAGAGGGATATGTATCGGACAAGACTAACTACTTTGTCTGCCGTACTAACCCATTCGACAAGACACAGAATGATGTGCTTGGCGTAGTTGGAGAACGATACCACACTCTCCAAAATGAGGACTTGTTCACATTTGGTGACAACCTGCTTGACGGTGGTGGTCGTTGGGAAACCGCTGGTTCAATCAAGGGTGGTCGTGTAGTCTTTGGCTCGCTCGCTCTTGACAATTCAATCACGCTTGACCCTAATGGTCGTGCTGACAAGATTGACAACTACCTGCTCATCAACACATCTCACGATGGCTCTATCTCCATTATGGCAAGTATCACGCCTGTTCGTGTTGTGTGTGCTAACACTCTCAACCTTGCTCTTGGTGGCGGAGTTGGCAAGTGGCGTAATGTCAAGCAGTCGTTCAAGATTCGTCACACGCAGACTGCTGACGGTAAGGTTCAAGTTGCTCGTGAAGCATTGGGCTTGGCACAGACCTACCTTGACGAGTTTTCCATTATGGCTAACGCTATGATTGAAACCGAAGTCACAAAGGCAGAGTTTGACCAGATTGTTGCTCTCGCTTACCCTGCCCCTGAAAAGGACAGCAAGGGTTCGTTCAAAAAGCACGAGAACAAGATTGACCTTATCAACGACATTTATGTTGGTGACTTCAACAACACGATTACTGGAACGGCTTGGGGTACTCTCAACGCTTTGACCGAACGCCTTGACTGGCACAGGACTGCTCGTGGTGGCAACACCGAGAACATTCTTGCTGGTGCTAGTGGCTTTGACCCTGCTATCACGGCAGAGAAAAACCGCTTGGCTCGTGTCGTGGCTTCTGTAATGCTGGGAGTCTAATCCGTAACTGCTAGGCAACAGTCTAAACTGCCTCCCCCTAGGGGATCGACTGGGGATAAGTTATCCACAGGCGGTAGCGACAAAATTCTTAAACTAGATAGTTAACCATTAAGAACGCATTACGAGATCTCCAGAATTTTCCCAGTTCTATGTCGGTGGTCAACGATATAATGGAAGTACCCAAGAAAGAAAGGTATGGTATGCAAAGTTTTACAATCAAGGCTACCTATGAGTATGAAGCAGAGGGTATCCTTGCTAAAGATGAAGACGAGGCTTATAAAATATTCCTCGCAAATTTGAACGACCACTATGTAGGTATGGAAGACTACTCCTGTGAGGCTGACTTCGATGTATGCGAAGACTGTGAATCAGACATTGATGAATGTGAATGTGAGGAAGAAGATGCTGACTGAACACTGTGTACCCAATGACAATGACCGTTGTATGTTTTGTGGAGAGGATATGAGTAATGTCTACTACTAATACTAAGGTAATGGTTTATATTTATGACCACATCAAATACCCTGCCCAAATCAAGTTTGCTGTAGTAGGCACGGACGAGTTCAGTATCCACGACTTTGACAACGGAGCAGAGAATATGCTTGTCAGTCTTTTCAATGATGAGGCAACCAAGTGGCACTTGAATACTGATTACGAAGATGAGTATCAGGCAGAATGCTTTGACGAATATGGAGAGTGTTCCCTATGACCAGCAGAGAAATGATTACGGATGCTATTCTAGAATCCAGGGAATCTGTCAAGCAAGAGATTTTAGATAAGATTGAGGAACTCAAAGGTATGAGTTCTATGTCGTACCTCAGTAGTATAATAGCATTAGAGTTAGTCAAGACATTCATCAAATTTATGGACGAGGAGTAAGATGAAGACTTATCAAGTAGAGTACCAAGCCACCTATTGGGTGGAAGCAGAGAGTGAAGAGCAAGCAGTTGAGTTGGCTATCATTCAGCACGAGGATATGCCTGACGGAGATTGGGAAGCATTCATTGACCCATATGACAGCAATAACTTTGGAGATAAGTAATGATTGCACGAGGAACTATTACCTTTGAGTTCAACCTTGACGAAGACCCACTCTTTGAGATGTTTAGCGAGGAAGCAACTCTAGAAGAGAAACTAGATTATTTCAGAGAGACTATGGCACAAGACCTAGTTCAGATGTCTTATCAAGGGGAAGACCTTTATAACTGTATCGAAATGGAGATTGTAGAGTAATGATTACTTGGGACGAATGGGAAGATAAGTATCTGCCAACTACCCCATTGGCTTTGGAACTTGAGGATATCCCTGACACTACTCTGCCTTGCTATGTATGGACTATGGTAGATGGTGACGGAAGGTATGCTAATCTTTGGAATGGCTACCGCCGATTCAATCGTCTTGGCTATTTCATTACCGAGAAGCCGTGGTCGGAAGATGTGTTCGTAACTGACGATAAGAGGATGTATGCGTAAATATCTAATCACAGCAACCGTGCAGATTGAGTACCTCGTTCCTGTTGAAGCAGAGAGTGAAGATGCAGCCTATCAAGCATTGGACGAATGGATTATAGACGACTTCGAACCATACAAGAACCACGCACAGTGGGACTTTGAGATTCAGGACAACGAATAATGCAACCATATATCTATGTATGCGAAATGGCAGGGTGTCCCAATCCTGCAACTAAACACGATGTTGAAGACTATAACTATCTTTGTAATGATTGCTTTGACAAGGTAGTGATTGGAGAACTATGAATACCTGCCGCAACTGTGAACGTCCCAATATGGAAGTCTTTGCCTGTTACAACATCAAGGCTGAGTGTCTTGCCTGTTGCGGATGCCACGACCACGACTACACTATGGAAGAGACTGAGGACTACTAATGAAAGAGTTTGACCCTTCTATTATTGAGTATATGCAAGACCAACTACCCGACATTCTTGAGAGTTGGGAAGAGTCTGTCTTACAGGATGGACAAGGATCTGATTATCTGCAGGGTGTCGTCGAAGCATACGAACACATCCTAACAAAATTCCCTTACGAAGCCTCTTGACAAAATCCCGAAATCTTGGTACAATAGTATAACCCACAACAAAAGGAAAACAATGCACGTCTTACAATACATCGCAGTAAAAGCAGATACACCCGAAGAAGCAATTGATAACGTTCGCACTGAACTAGAATCAATGTTAGGCAATGACGGCTCTACTACTTCCTGGTACGACTGGTTCATAACTGGTGGTGGACGTTGGAATGCAGAGCACGAAGCATACACTGACGGAGCAATCAATATGGTTGTTTCTTCTAAAGATAGTGAAGCATTCGAAAAGATTCTTTCCGAGTGTATTGAGTCACGTCTTTCCGAGTTTCGTCGTTACCGTGCCGAGTGGGAGCAGAGCAACATCAATCTTGATTCTTACTTTGATGAGTTTGACGGTACTATGGATTACTCTATGAAACTCTACACCCTCGGCAAGATGATTGATATGGCTCAGGGTCAGTGGGACTTCAACTCTTACTTCTATGACCTTGAGAACTGGTCAACCAATCCTGTTCATATGACTAAAGACCGTATCAACAACGGTACTCTTTGGTTCCTTGTCCCTGTTGACTTCCACTTCTAAGGAGAGATAATGATTAGAAAGTATCTTGAGTGTGGTGGCTGTGGTCGCCTATACACGGCGGAAGAGATTGTTCAAATGGATACCCACGATTGTAACGAGGAGGACGAGTAATGCAAGGCTATAGAACTATTGACCTTAACATCTTCTACCGTGAGGATTGGAGCAAAGAGGCTGGTACTACTTGGTCAGACAAACTAACTATCGAACCATACATCTACGAGTCAGACGACCACGGTGTACGCAAGTACGAGACAGGTGTGCTCATTGAGTGTGACTTCTATGAGACTGCTTGGATTGCAGACCAATTCCCTATGGATGAATACGGCAGTGACTGGTGGGTGTTTGCAGACCAGCTCCAGGTCCCTACACGACGCATTGCTAAAATTCTGAGGGGTATTGAAATCGATCATATTCGCAAAGAACCTTCTATAGTTATATCAGACTCTAGTACAATGTAGTACTAGATAGGTAGACGTTGAATGGGGGTTCCGTCTACAACTGGTGGGGGCGTAGGTTTCTTATTTCCTTTCGGACTTGCGTTCCCACTACATTTTTGGTATAATTGACTGAGGAGTAATATGAGAGTAACAGAGAACGAACGGATTGCCAAAAAGATTGGTGACTTGGTTTCTGACCTGCGTGTGGATTTGGAATATGTGGCGGTATACATAAACCAACTTTCACCAAAGGTAACAGTAAATCGAATCCTACTTATGGCAGACATTTTGAGAGAAGAAAGCGAACAGGAGAAACCACACTATGACTACGAGTTTTGAGAATAGGGCAATCATTCTTGCTGACCTATGGCTGAATTATCGTAATGATGAAGAGTTCCAAGACTTTATCACATATAACGATTTGGGTTTGCCATTGGCTTACGCAATCAGCGAAGGGATTGTCAAGGTAACTCCGTTGGCAGAAACATTTATCACCGAAGCATTTGATTTGCTCTTGGCTGGATTTGAGTATGCGGAAGACAACGGCTGGGAATCACTTGATGAATTGTTTGGTCAAGCAGAATGGATGCCACCACCAGAGGATGAAGTATAATCTAATCAAACATCCCTCCACCTATTTTGGTGGGGGGATTTTGGTTTGTCATAACAAAGTGGTCGCAACGACAAATGTCATAACATACTAACAAACATAACATCAAATATCCCCAAACACCTTTACGAACCTTCAAATATTTTTCCCAGATTCTACAGACATTACGATCTCAAACAAATTTTTCCATATTTGGAGGGTATCAGACAATACAGTGTTTCTCCTATAGGTAATATATATACTAAAGGTATTACGATCCTGTGTTTGATACCCCCGAAATGTGGATATGTCTAATAGGATGGTTTGATATAAATATTTTGGGGCAGCTAAGTATAGCCATTTCCCCCTATATAACTATAAACAAAGACATTACGAACCCTTGATTATTTTTCCCAGATTGTTGCACATTTTGTACATTTTCTGATATAAAATAGAATGTTTTGACATATTTATACACAATATATAGTGGTTTCTGGGCATAAAATACACTACATATGGGGGTTGACAAATGGGGGTAGATGTGCTAGATGGGATGTTTGGCGTATATGGGGACACAAGATGTAGTGTTTGGGATTACGAACGCCTACTATATATAGTCAGTACATCAAACACCTTTCCAACATCTCTATTACAGTCAGATAATATCCATATCAGTAAGATGATTGTGGATAAAACTGTGCATAACTATGCTCTGAGAAGCCTTAAAATGGGCTGTATCGAGCTATCAGGTACGTTGGGAAACAGGTCTATAGCCTCAAAACCACATAGGTCTATGCATCTCTATAGGTACTATAGGTATATTGTTATATAGGGAATAAGGGCTATCAGGTTCGATACCCCCAAAAATTGTATACTTGATATCGTCCCATTCATCACCTAGGATAGAGAAGTACATTGTGTCTCTCCAGGTTCCATCAGGTCGTAGTTTGTTGTGACGCTTAGTTCCTTCATAGGTAGCACCTAGACGCAGGATTGCCTTCTGAGACTGTTCGTTCAGTGCATCCGTCTTGAATGCTACTCTCTCACATCCTAATACCTCAAATGCATATTGAAGCATCAGGTATTTACTATGGGTGTTAACGTGACTCTTCCATACTGATTCTGAATAGAATGTACCGCCAATTTCTGCTGACCTATCGTGCTTGGAGTAATCAACATAGGATGTTGTGCCAACAATATTCTTGGTGGCTTTATCAATGACGGCAAAGCTTTTGTGATTATTCTTTTTGATCTGCTTTACGATCATTGCATAGTCAAGAACTGACTGTGGTGTGTCCCATAATAGATTACGAAACACATTATCATTTGCCCCAACGCTAAAGTATAGGCTACTGGCGTGACCTTCCTTTAATGGGATCAATTTAACTAGGGTGGTTTCCATACTATTAGTATATAGCAAATGAGGGGCAACTTTCGTTACCCCCCACTATTTGCGTCTACCTCCGAATTAGAATGGAGTTTCGTCCCAGGGATTGTTGTTGGGTTCTTCACCAGACTGGGCTACAGCCTTCTGCAAGAGTTCCTGCAATTCAACAACCTCTGCCAACGAGAGATCGTGCTGTACGCTTCCGTGCTGTCCTTGCACATAGAGCGTAATCATTCGATCCTGCGTTCCGTGCTTCTTCCATCCACGTGCATCAAATGCATCGTATGTTTTCTTAACTGTCAATGTGTCTCCTTTGTTTGTTATATCTATTATACCAAATGGTTGCTTGCTTGTCAAGCCTGGGTCCTCTATACCGCCGAACTTTTCCGCCGAACTATTTATCCAAAACTAAATTAATAAGATCGTCGTGTGTCATTACTTCAGCATATTCCGAATCACGTAACTCTTCAAGTAGTTTGGCAATACGTTCACGTTCTTGTTTACGAACATACTCTGCATAGTCGCCAATTTGTTTTACATCATCTTCTGAGAATGCATTGTTGAGCACCAACATATTGTATTCAAATTTAATCATTATGCTACCTCGTGTGTAACCCAGTAGTAGTTGCACTTTTCGCAGCAAGGCTTGTTGTCCTCGTCTTGTACTGCATCCATAAAATCGTAATAGTACAGGGGATCTTTCTTATATAGATTAGCTTTGTGTGTAGTAACAATGCGAGCCATCTTTTCTGGATTCCCCCACCAATCAGGTGAGTGAAGTCCCCACTCATTAAACTGATCTGCGTGAAGATTCCAAAGGTTCTCTTCGTTCTTATCAGTCTTGATGCCACGAGCCTTGGCTTCATCAACCATAGTCATTACGTATCCAAACAACGAAAACTCGTGTCCACGCCACATCTTAACAGCAGGATGATTACGCCATCCAGCACGAGGGTCAGGGTTACCAAGAACTTTAAGAATCTGGTAGCCTTCAAGAATTTGTTTGTTGAGTCGTCGGTTGTCTAGAACTTCTGCTGACTTATTAAAATCTGCGTATGGCAAAAAGGTTTGCACTGTTTCTCCTATGTGTTATATATCTATTATACAGGTTGAGTCAATCTATGTCAAGTGATAGCTCCATAAAGAATACTTGCATAACTTCGTCACTTATTCTACCCTGCTGATGTAGTGCAGAAACTATCTTAAGTATTTTAATTTGTTCCATTAGTCGTCCTTCTTGCATAGAAGACTGAACAATCCTGTTGTACATCTCTTCGAGATTATTGCTGGTCATAACACTCCTCGTGTGCTTGCCAGAAATCTTGTATTTGTTCTGGGTGTATCATATTTGTACACGTCGTTCCACAGACGCAACTTAAATGATTACTTGCTTGTACCATTATGTTTCATTGTTAGCACCACGGTTCATTCCTGAGATGTACCCTGCCTGAAATGCAATTAGTTCTTGTTCTGTTGGCATACGATCAATCTCAAGAATCCATTCTGCCATATCTTGTTTAGCTTTACGCTTGACTGTTTCAAGAACTTTCTTGTTGTCTCTCCGTGCTTTACGATCCACTAGACCTGACTCCAATATCTCATATTGTATGTGTATCCGCCCATACATAGCATCCAACCATTAGCAATGCCAACTGGGTCTACCTCTACTACCTCTTTTGTTTCATAGTGCATAAGTTTAATCATTGTAACTCCTCCGATTCTTTGATTGCATTTAATCCTTTACGAACTAGTTCTGTGATACCGTCACCATAACGGTGCTCAAACTCTACCATATCGTCAGCAAACCAGTCTGGCTGTTCGCCTGGACGACGGAATCCTCCAACATATTTATTTATAGAATGTTTATCTGGATTACCTTCAATACGAGCTATGTGTAGTACGGTAATAATACTTCCACCCACTCGCATCTCAACCTGAGTGTTCACTCTTTGATTCCTTAATAATAATAATCTTCTTTGTTTCTCCGTAGCTAGTACCTACTGGTGAACCAAAATGTACAATTGTTTTAGCCATTAAATATTCTCAATTTCTACAATAAGGTTTTCAAGAAAGTCAATCAGTTCACGACTGTTGCTTCCATAGGCTTCTGTTACTTTACGCTCAAGCAAAGCAATAACTTTTTCATTCTGTCTCATTTCTCCTTCGTGAATAACTGCGTTCACAATCTCCCTTTCAGTTTCATTCATATCTTTAATGTCAAGGTTTACATAGTTAGTCATTAAAATTCTCCTTTTCTAATACTTCCAATTATTGCAGTACAGGCAGCAACAGCACCACTTAGATAGGCTCCAGTATCTGGATGCCCTTGGTCATAAGCAGCCTGTGCCTCAAAGATGCCATTCTCCATTCGACCTTCTACAAGATCTACTAGACGACTCTTCATTCTCTGAGCACCACGCTTCATCATTAGCTCATCTCTACGTTTAAGGTTACTAGGTGTTGGTATGAATATTTTTCTCATACCCCCATTATCTCATTCCTCGTTGAGTTTGTCAAGTACTATGGAGATAAGATTTTCACCTGTAATATAGTGTTGATCGCCATCAATGTCAATGCGGTATGTGCGGTCTGCGTGTATTGGATATTCAAAGTTCATATCTTCAGTATACACCATACAGGCTTAGGACTCTTCTCTATCATTTGTTCTAATCTTATGACAGTTAGAACAAACAACGTCACACTTTCTTATCTCTTTCCAAGCCATTTCTATTCCGTACTTTCTTAGTACTCTATAGACGTTATCAAGCTTACGATACCCTGGCTTGTGGTCAAATTCAAGAATGAAGTGTGGGTATTTGTAACCGCAGTCAGTGCAACCATTGTCCTCTTTATAGGCTCTGAGGACCGCCAGGTGCTCTGATACACTCATTACAACCATTATATCAGTTAATGATATAATAGAATAAAGATTGGATTAACATTGGATTACGTTTATGTATGTCGCCCTGGTGACAATGAAGAGTTACGGTACTCGATTAGGTCCACCGTGAAAAATTTACCTGAAGGTCGCATATGGCTAGTTGGTGGTAAGCCAGATTGGTATATAGGAGACTTTATTTCTGTGCATCAAACTGGTGAAAATAACCACGCTAATGTTTGGAATCAATTAAAAGTTGCTTGCACTAATGAAGAAATAAGCGATGACTTTATTCTTATGAATGATGACTTTTTTACAATTAAAAAAGTTGAAGAGATTAAATATTTTTATGGTGGAACTATGTACAAGGCACTTGAAAACTATTCTGATTCTGGTCAAACAAACTATGGCTACCAAAGATTGTTTAATAAAACATATAAGCATTTGGGAAGAAGAATAGATAGACTTCTTTTAGATTACGAATTACACGTTCCTATGAAAATGAATAAAGAAAAACTTTTACCAATTCTAGATACTGGAATGTTGCACAGATCTTACTATGGAAATATGTATCAAGTTGGTGGAACAGAGACATATGATGTAAAGGTTTATAGTAATACAGATCTGCAAGGAAAATTTGAACAGTTATACCTTGAAGACTTAAACTATTTATCTAGTCACGATGATAATTTTAATTTCTTGTGTGACTTTATCTTAAAAGATATGTTTCCAGATCCTTCACAATACGAGCACCCCTGACTGGATTCGAACCAGCGACACGCAGGGTAGAAACCTGCTGCTCTATCCTCTGAGCTACAAGGGCTTGGTAGGGCAAGTGGGACTTGAACCCACTGTCGATACCTTATAAGAGTATTGCATTTACCAGTTATGCTACTGCCCCAGTTAGACTAGAGTTGTATAGACTTAGCAAATACTACTCTAGAAGCCATCTTAGAGGCACTAATAATAGCAATAGGAGCAGCAATGCTTAAAACAACACCTGCCCACATTTGAGGATTGAGCCATTCATAGTTCCAGAAGTCAAAAGTATGGAATCCGTTAGCGGCAACTGCAATAGCCCCAAACATAAACATACCCCAGAATGCACCAGTAGATCGCTCAGGTTTTCCATTTTCATCAATGCGAGATCGAAGCACAAGGTAAGCCATAAGGAATAGGACATACATTAGTTCAATAAAGAAGAAGAATAATGTTGCCATCCAAGGTGCTGATAGTCCTACATATTCTGCTACTGCCGTGATGCCATTGAAGGATACTATTCCTGATGACACAAAGGCAATTACGATACCAACAATCCAGGTCCAAAGGACTATTCCTTGGTCAATCTGTACCTTGGGAGCACGTCTGGCTTCCTGCTTTGCATACAATGCATTCTTTGCTCGTTCAGCTTTCTTTTGTGCAGATAGCTGTGGGCTAATTCTTTTACGTTTTACTGTTACCACTTTATCTTCTCCTTTTGGTGGTGCTACTGGTGTCTCACCAATAACAACCATCTCTGTATTTTCTTCTATAGGAATAGTTTCCCCAAAATATGCACGAGGATAACTGTTTGCATCTTCTTGTTCCATAATATCATTATACCCCATCAATAGCCTTCCTCGTGTGTTACTCCGTGCTTCTCGTCAATGTACTTGTGTACCTTGCGGAATGCAATAAATCTTCCA
>Ga0209191_1000669_pt1 | contig 25516 bp, 34 predicted proteins | sample S_130626_EF_Meta_FD_187320 | JGI IMG/M metagenome (GOLD analysis project Ga0209191, IMG submission 187320) | Freshwater microbial communities from Lake Simoncouche, Canada to study carbon cycling - S_130626_EF_MetaG (SPAdes) (version 2) | ecosystem: Environmental > Aquatic > Freshwater > Lake ...
GACCAACGCTTCTTGTTGGGTAAGGAACCCGCTGCGTTGGAGCGTCGTAACTGCTGTACTCGTTTGACTCTGTCTTTGTTGGGTGATTTGCGGAACATAGGGCGCCTCGATTGTTTGTGTTGGAAACATTATCTCTTTGATAATGTGCATACATAGGTTGTGCCTATCTTGCGATGTGATTATCTTTTTTGTTAGTTTTGCCTGTACTGATAGCGTTTGCATTTTGTCTCCTTTCATAGAGGTTATTGGCAGTTGTATCTTTGTTGCATAACACCAATGAAACTGTACTTGTCTACATTTTCTAGGCGTGTTTTATCTATTCGTGAGCCATACATATGTACACCACGACTATCTTCACATTGTTTTAACAATGTAGATGTGTATTGAGGAAGAGTAAATCTGTAGGCTTCTTCCATAAGTACTGGGTAGAAGAAAAACTTGGGTAGCTCATACTTTTTTAGGTCATACTGATAGACCATATCTGTAAGTAACATTGGACCATAGTTAATTGGTACACCTATAGGCGCATCCCATAACAGAGTGCTGTGATTACCATTTACAGCAACCTCATACATAACTTTAAGAGCCTCACTATCTTGAGGCATTTTTAGCACAGCATTGTTATAACGATCACTTTCTATTGATGCATCTAATGCAAACACATAGTCGTGAGGAAAATGCCAATCATCTGTAAGGCATACTATGTCCATATCTACCCATAAATAATCGGTTTCCATAAGCATCTTGTATCTAAACAGGTCAGCAAATGGTTGCCATATCTTGTTTTCACCAAATATGTATGATTTATCTAGTATCTCGTTGGCGTCTCTGATTATAGTTCCATCAGGTACCGAGACGCTGGTGTCGTAGGTGTATAGCGTGAAGGTATGTTTGTGTTGGAGGAACGATGCGATGGTAAGCCGGCCAATCTGATTTATCTCAGAGCCATACCACATCGATGCTACATCAGCCATTGTAATCCTTTCTTGTAGGGATAAAAATGGGCGGGTGAAGGCTCCCTCAAACCTCCACCCGCCTGTGTCTGCGTATCTTGCAGACCCCTCAGATAAAACTAATCCTCAATTTTCTTGAGGGTTTCGTGAATAAGTGCTACCTGTATGCGTAGCACACCAATCTCTGCTAGTGTCTTGATACAGAACTGTTCGAGTTCATCAAGTGCTTTCATTACTTCATCCATTGACGCGGGTCATCCTTTCATCTCGTAGTGCTACCTGTAGGCGTCTAACCTCTTTGGTTAGGCGTATGTTCTCACGCCAAAATAGACACATAACTGTCATTGCACCGAGCAATGCAATCATTATGCCAAGCGTTGTTCCATTATCTAGTACCATTATGCTACCTTTCTGTTAGTTGTTGGGTATGGAGCAGGACTTACATAGCCTCTGCCATCACGCCACTCACCAGCCCATACACCATAGAGACCAACAGTCTCATTGGAGTACTTACGGCAAGCGTCAAGCATAGGACACTTAGCACACAGGGCTTTAGCCTGTGCTATTGGTTCTTTAAAGTTCCCCCAACCATCAGGGAAGAAAAGGTCGGGGTCAACTTTGGCACATAACTGAGTGCCATCAAAGGGATTACACATAGCACTATCCTTTCTTAGATAGGGTCAGTCTTGCATCTGTATCTGCTTTAGACCAGATGTGATAGCAGGGATAGCACAAGATGTGTGCCTCATAGGCAATAGCATCATCTATCTGTGCCTTACAGTCATAACACTTCATTTGTATCTCCTTTCGCGGGTAGAAATTGGGCGGGGAATTACTTGTTACTCATCTTACAAGGCTTACAGACATAAGAGCCTGTAGACAAGGAGAAGAGGAAGGTTGCTGATGAAGGATAGGAATACTCCTTGCATACAGAACATTTGATGCGTGATTGTATAGACATACAGCCTCCAATGTTTGTGTTGAAGCACTCTCCAGATAGAGAGTGAGAGAGACACAAGGAGCAGAGACCATACACGCTCACTAAGAAGCCTCAGTCATAAGTCTTGTGTCTCCATCACTTGCTACCTGATAACAGACACCCACCCCTAGCCATAGGCTGGTCGCACTCTCAATGATAAGAGTTAGTGGTGAGTAGTAGCCTGAATAGACTCCCAACTCCCAATGATGAGAGTTGAGAGCCTATTCTTAGCAGGACACCGAATCGCTAGGGGTTCTCGCTCTGGGAGAGAGCGTTCATCTTATGTCGCTGCACAAGTATTACTAACTAGGTATCTCCCCATCTACGACCATAGATAACTATGGGCATAGAAAAGGACAGGGGGCAGACATAAGCCCACCCCCTGCTCTCTCGCAACAGGCTTACGCGTTGATTAGTTCGGGTTCGCTCTGTGTGATAGTGATTGGCTTCATCACCTTGATAGCCTTGTATTCGGCTAGTAGTGCCTCAATAGCAACGACATCATCATCAGCCTCGGTGGACTTGACGAAGTCTGCTTTGTGGTTGGTTAGTTTCTCCTTGATAGCAGACAGGAGAGCCTTGGTAGCATCACCAGAGGCAACCTTCGCCTTGGTAGTGCGCAACGCCTTAGCATCTAGGCGGGCAACGGCTGAGTCATACGCCTTCTTTACGCTTGCAAAGGTAGCGGTCTCGGACTTGAGTTCCTTATCAAGTGCGGAGGTAACGCGACCTAAGTCAGACATAGAGAACAACACATCACCCGCTGTCTTGTTCCGCTTGTCTGTCGGGATAGATGACCCGAACTTGGACAAGAGGAAGCCAGCATAGGCAAGACGCTTCTGGTCTTGGGTCTTAGTAGTGTAGTCCCAAGGAGACTTTCCACCTGATTGGGTGAATAGGCTCGCCATCTTGTTAAAACGGCGGACTACTGCGGACTTACTTGAGCCTTCTTCCAGAAGGACTTGTTCTATCTGCTCGGAGATAGATAGGGTTGTAGACATTTGTCTACCTCTCTATTAGGTATAGCACTAGACAGTCGGTCTGCCTAGTCCAATGGGGACAGGTTGCCCTATCCCCACCAGACCAGACAGAGCGATAGCCCCTAACTAATCTCCCGCTTTCCTAGCGATACTATAATTCTAATAAATACTTTAGTCCGTTTTGTCCCCCCTATCCCTTAAGTCTGTTTTGTCACAAATGTCCACCAGGTAAAACGAATGGTTGAGTGTATTTAGAGCTACCAGTGGCCTAATGAAATGTCCGAATTGTGACTTAGATCATAGAGAGATAATTTTTGAGCGTAAAGTCGGGGAACTATGATCATAAAGGGGAGGTAAAAAAATTTAAAAGGGTACATTTATAGCGATACAGTGGCTAAATGTGGTAGAATATTACTTAGAGGAGCTCAAATGAGTCCTCTTTTAACTAATTTATCGTCTAAGGAGATAAAAATGGCTAATATGCCTATGCAAGGAAACAATAAAGACAATCACATGGATCGTTACACTGATCCATTTGGACCAAAGAATCCAAAAGAGTGGGGTCATTACCCTAAAATCACAAAACCAGAGGTAGTTACAATCAATTCGCTCTTCCCTCAGTTCAATCGATGGGCAATTGGTTTCGATGACCTATTTGACACCTTCAACACTGTAAGCCAATCTACAAAAGCTAGCGGGTATCCACCATACAACATCTTTAAATATAAGGACAATTACGTCCTAGAGGTCGCTGTAGCAGGCTTTGGTAAGGAAGATATCAGTGTCACGGTAAAAGAACTCACACTGACCGTAGAAGGCGTTAAACTGCCATCTGTGGATGAGTATGTGCACAAAGGAATTGCTAATAGAGACTTCAAGCAAGAGTTCGTTCTTGCAGAGTATGTAGTCGTAAAGGAAGCAGAGCTCAAGGATGGCATGTTACGGATCACTCTGGAACAAGAGCTACCCGAGGAGAAGAAGCCAAAGGTAATCAAGATCGCATAGTGTGATAGTATTTACTCCTGGACATGAGTATAAACTGTCCCATCTTTATGTACACACACCAAAAGCTGCCCGTCGAAAGTTTGGAAATTATGCAACAAGAAGGATTGATGTTGGATGTACTCTGCTTCAATTGTGGAGTTATGTTCAAAGTAGAAGTAGGAACTAAGAACCCAACTGCTAGATGCAAGGAGTGCCAAGACTAATGCCAAAGTATGATTTTAAATGTGACAAGTGTGGAATCACTGTAGAGTATGAACGCTCTTTCCACGAAGATACCCTGCCTATGTGTTCTGGGTGTAGCACAAATATGTCCCGCGTCTGGTCAGCCACACCCGCTCACTTTAAAGGTGGCGGTTGGGGCGGAATGGGTTAAACTACTATTATGAGAGCCCATAGATTTTTTCCTGGAGAACCTGGGTATAAAGCTGCGATGATTGCTGCTTATAAATCTAAGTATGGAGAAGAGCCACCCGCTGGTTATTTTGGTGGGCGCAATGATGGTTTAGAACGTTTAACATATAATGGCTCTATTGTTGACCCGCAGTTTGGAGTTGGCTATGAAGTCGTAGATCCAGCCCCCTCACGTAATCTAGGACGCTCTAGAGCGCAAAAGATTGGTTACAACGAGGATAAAGAGTACTTAGTCATCCTAATGCGAGATGACAAAGTTATTGGGTATCCCGGAGTATCTAAAAGTGAGTGGGACGCTTTAGGTGGCTATAACTCAACTACTGACTACATTGACAATGTGCTATATCGTTACAGTGGTGGTCAATGGGATGATGTACGAGGAACTCCTCCGCAAAGTGACGATCAGAGCTTTGGGCAAGGCACCATAGATTAGTCTGCTATCCTATAGCCATACCAAGAGAGGGTTCTAATGACTACGCTTGCTGCTATACAGGGTGATGGCTGGACCGTAATCGGATGTGATAGTCGTGCATCTGATGAAGATGGTCGCTACATGGATTTAGCAACACCAAAAATTATTAATAACAACGGTGTACTGATAGCAGTCTCTGGTGCATCTCGTGGTGGAAATATTACACAGTTTGGTTGGAAACCACCAAAGCCACGTCTTACAGACAACTTAGATACCTTCATGACTAAAACTTTTATCCCATCAATGCGTAAAGCATTTCAAGATGCCGGCTTTGAAGGTAAGGAAGATGGAGACGCAGCATTTCACGACTCTAACCTTCTAGTTTCGGTTCGTGGTGTTATCTACCCTATCTTTAATGATTACTCTTGGGATAGAGAAGCCCGCCGCGTTTATTACGCAGGTAGCGGTGGAGATATTGCTCTTGGTGCTTTAGAGGCGCTTAACTATGAAAAAGCAACTACTCCAGAGGCCGCAGAAAAAATTCTAAGAAAAGCTATAGAGGCTGCTATCAAGCACGATATCTATTCTGGCGGTAAGATCATTACACAGGTACAAGAGGCCTAATTTCTGTCATCATTGGTCAGTCCAACCCCGGACACTCACATTGATCAAGTGAAGGAATATAAATGGCAACAAATAACAATGGAAACTTGTTGGATTCATCCGGCAACGTATTCGTAGACTTCGTATGGGGAAACTTCCCTATGCAACCAAATGATGACCGCACAGACGGAACAGCTGTTGAGGTTGTAGCAAACAACGCTTCAGGTAATTACGCATGGACTGGACATTCAGTTTACCCAAGTGCACGTCTTAACGCAGCTCTTGACAGCCACGCAATTGCAGAAGCAGACTGGGCTGGATATCCAGCATTCGTAGCTGCAGCAGGTAACTATATTGTTACAGCAGTTTCAGGTGACGGCACAACAGTTTCATACACATCACAAAACCAGCTTGCAGCAGGAGACGTTGTAAATATTACAGGCCTTACAGCTTCAGCTTACAACCTATCTTCAGCTACAGTCGCTACAGCTAACAAGCTTGGCTTCACAGTAACTAACGCAGCTAACGCTGGTTTGATTACAGGACAGTACGGTAAGGTTCAGTCAACAACTGCTCTTTCAGCAGCTGATGGCGCAGGAATTGCTTACATCAACGTACCTTCAGTAGTTGGTAACACTACAGCAGTAGCCCTTGACACACTTAAGGATGCAGGTTACGAAGCAGCTAGCATTACAACAGCAACAGCAGCTACAAACGCAGCTTCAACAATCACAGCAGTTTCACGCACAGGTACAACAGCAACAATCACCTCAACAGGTGCTGGTGCAAAGTACCCAGTTGGAACAAAGATTACAGTTGCAAGCCTTGTATCACCAGATACAGCTCTCAACGGTACTTGGACAGTTACAGCAGTCGCTACAAACACAGTGTCATTTACAACAACAACTTCTGGAGCACTTTCAACAACAGGTCTTTCTGTTGCTGGTCTCACAGGTGTTGCTGGAACAATCAAGACACAGTCAGTTGCAGCTGGTACAGGTTCAGTGGCAACAACAGCAACAATCACAATTACACCGTTTGCATAAGCTTAAAGCAAATAAAAGAGCCGGGAGTTCACGCTCCCGGCTTTTTGCTTTAGTGAGACAATAACTCCATGACTCAGGTAATAGAGGCTTCAAAGCAGGTGGAAGAAGGACGAGTTCAGTGTGACCAGTGCTCTGCTAGGGCAATGTGCGGGGTAGAGCTGCCGTATGGGTACCTATCTTTCTGCCAACATCACTATAATAAGAACGCCCAAGCGCTTACAAACCAGGGTGGAGTTGCTAGAATTCTGGACATATACGATAAAGAGATGGGATCCGTATGAGAAATTTAAATCAGAACATTGTTCAGGCAAGTAACGGCGGTGGTACAAATGTTCTTGGCGGCCTGCTTAATACCTGGCATCGCAAGAAAATTATGGATTATCGGTATAGTCGTGAGAACGAGCTCCTAACTAGGCAACACGAGCTAGGCACGGAACGCGATAGAACTAGAATGATGAATAACATAATGGCAGAAGGAACTGGCGCTGCAATTAATAGTCACTTTAACAACATACTTGAAGCTAATAAGAATGCTAACAAATTGGGGCAGATTGAAGCAACTGGTGGTCAAGACCGCTTAACACTTAAAGAAGGCGGATTTCAAGACCGTAGAACTCTTGGTCACAAAGCAAAGAAAGAATCAGGGCTTAAAGCTCAAGTTCATGCTCAAGACACTGAGATGGAACGTCTTAAAGCTGGTAATGAAATTGGCCGCATGTCTGATGAAGCTTTCTATAAGAAAGCTAATGAAGATCAGCAGTCAGGTAATAGAGTTAAACTCGAAAGAGAAAAAGGCAGACAAGCACGTGCAAATCAAAAGAACCTTGTTCAAACCGGTATTCAAGGAATGCGTGATATTTCTAAAGATCTTTATGATAACTATAACGATCCTAGTACAGGAACTTCACCTTTAGTTTCTGGTCCAGATCGTATACAAAACGTCGGTAACCATCTTGGCGACCACGACTTCTTAAACCCAAACCCAAACCTTAAGGTTGCACCTATTGCTTCTAATATCGGAGACAACACAGGTGCCGATGATGCAGGTGATGCGGGAGTTACGCCACCTAAAATTGTTGAACCTAAAGTTAAAAGAAAACGAGCATAAAAATGGCAAAGAAGAAGGCGGCACCAAAGCCAAAGAAGAAGATCGCGGCAGAAGATAAGACAGTTGCTGCTAATTTAGGAGTAGATGTTTCTGAAGACACTGCCCCTGTTAAAGTTGACCGTAAAAAGTTTCGTGCTGTTAAAGAAGCTACTGAAATTGGCGGTGTACTAAGTAAAGAAGATTCTGCTGCCGTACAAGAAAAGCGTCGTTATCACGCCACCTTAGCAACAGGCGCACTACTTAGTGGAGTTACTGGTGAAGAAGTTCGTGCGGATCGTGATGCCTCAGTTGAAGCTGCACGCGCAGCTGAACAAGCTAAAAGTGAAGAGTACTTGCGTAGTAAATCACCGGCTGCAGGTTCTGTGCCAAGCGATCAACTTACACCTGATGAGTTGAGTCGTCGTTATTCTGAACAAGGTAAGTTCCCAGTATTAGATAACACTACTGCACCCATAGAAGATGTAATACAAGAGCAATTAGGCGGAACACCACTACCTCCTCGCCCTGACTATAAGGGAATGCCTAAAGCCATAGCTGCAAACGGCGGTCCAAAGTCATCAATTTATGTTGATATTGATGAGTTGGAAAATCAACCAACGCTTACAGATGAGCAGCGTGAACAGCGTGCTGTTGCTATGCATGCTAAGTTTGAAGAGGTACAAAAAAACGCAGCTGCATCTCAAGCTAAACGCTCAGAAACTGCAAAAGCTCTTAGGGCCCATAATGAGGAACGTCGTGCACTAGGCCTTGCCCCTGTATCTAGTGTAGATGCTGCAGCAACAGGTGCTGCAATTCGCCCTTTCCCAAAACAAGAGGAACCAACTTACCAGCAAACACTTACTGAAGGAACTCAAGAACGTCGTGAAGCAAAGCTTGAAAAAGCTAAGCCAATCATTGCAGAACGTACAGGCAAAGATGTTGAAGACATCGGCTATGCTGGAGACGAAACTTACACCGATCCTGAGACAGGACACACAGATAGCGTCAATGGTCATGCTCTTCGTATGGCACAGCGTGACTACGATATTGCAAGTCAAACAGGTAAAGAAGTTAACGGCATTGCTGCAACTAAAAAAGTTACTGCTATTGTAAATGGTAAAGAAACTCTTGTAGATCAACCACGTCCACGACCTGAAAAAATTGAAGACATCTATGACACAGCTCATAGAACTATGGCATATAACGTTCGACACCTAGGTATAACAGAACAACAGATCCTTAGCGCTCCAGGACAATCTCGTCGTAGCTATGAGGCTAAAGCTAACGCTCTTACTCCTATTGCTAAACAAGAAGCTAATGCTAATAGAAAAATTGATATTTCAAACGAAGTTATTCAGGGTAAGCATAAAGGCTGGGAAGACGAAAATGGCGTAAAGCACAGCTTTGTATTCCAAAAAGACGGAAAGGTAAGCCCTCTTTCTCTTCCTAATGACTTTAGGAGAACTGCTGGACCTATCAGCGCAATAGCAAAGCCTTCAGATACTACTGAAGATCTTATGGGCGCAGCACAAGTACCTACAGATGAACAAGATAACGCCGTAAAAACACTATCTCCAAATAATGCTGGAGAATATATTGAAGGTGTTGTAACAAGCCATGAAGGTTGGACAGAGCATGATGATGGGTATTTCCGCAACATCAAGCACCCAATCCCTGCAGATCAACGCACCTCTGTTGCTAGAAAAGTTGCTGGACGAATTGCAGCAATGGGAGTACAAGCTGCAGAACCTAAAGCTAAAAAAACTGGCACTAAGAGAACAACTTTAAAAGAAAAGCTTACAAACCCTGGGCCTACAGGTCCAGCCTATGATGCAACAGGTCCTTCTGATTTTGATCCAGAAACAAGTACAAATCCAAGACCACCTGGCATTTCTACAAGTGTTCTTTTAGGTAATCGCGGAACAAACGCAGACATGGATGATATCCGTGCTGCGATAAAAGCTAAAAAAATTAAGCCTGAACAAGCTTCAACACTTAACACTGGTTGGGATAGAGCTAATAAAGCCCCAGCTATTGCTCAAGCACTAGGTGCTAACGGACTTCCTGAAAAGAACCGTTCAGATATGACTATGGCAGAAAAGCGTGCGGACACTAAAGCACGTAAAGCAGCTATGCTAGAAGCACGTACTAAAGCATCTGCTCAACCTACACGCAAGGATTATCAATCAAAGCAGTTTACTGGAGTAACGCCTGTAGGACAAACAGAGTCCTCTGCCTACTTAGGTGCAAAAAGTGATGTTACTAACGAGCGAAACTACGTAACTAGAGAGCTTGGTAAGGTAGATCCTAAAACAGGTACACGAATGGTTCGTCAAATCGACATCTACAAGGGTTACGAAGATCTTGGCTATGCCGCTAAAAAGGTAGAAGTTGAAGGATCTCCTACATATAGGGTTATGAATGATGAGCGCGGTCCTGTAAGGGAAGAAGAAGTTATGAACCGTTTGGTTACTAACGAACGTGAACGTCAAAATATTCCAAGTGAAGCGAGTATTCGAGAGGCAGTACGTGGCGGACACATCTCTAAAAAAGAAGGAAAAGAACTTGGCACACTAGATCAGTTTAGTGAGTATCGCCCTCAAACACCTTACGGAACTGTCCCTCAAGCTAGAAGCATGGATGCCCTTAAGTTCTCTACACTTTATTCTCCTACTACTGCGGAAGCACCTCGTGCTACACATAAGACACCGTTTACGGAGCAACCAGCGCAATTAGATGATATTAAAGAAGCTATCCGTTCAAAGAATATCTCTGCTGCAGAAGGAAAAGATCTTTGGGAGTCTAATCCAGCAAGCGCTAAGCCTAAGAGCACACGAGAGAAGAAAGCAGTTGAGCCTCCAAAGGTCTCAGCACAGCTGCGCTCATACATCGGAAGCTATGCAAGCATCAATGTTGCAGATCTACCTTCAAACCGTGGACGTACTGGTGGAGCTAAAGAAGGAGCTGGGCGTGAGTTCAGTAACTGGCAGAATCAACCAGATCGTACTATTGAGCACCCATTAAGTCCTGGTTCCTTGGTTTCACATGATGATCATGGTTTAGGTAAAGTTATTCGTATTATAAATCCTGGTGAGTTTATTCCTGGTACTGAAGAACGAAGCAAATCTAACCGTATTAAGAAGAATACAGGTCAGAAATATACTGAGCATCATGCAGAGATCGATTTTGGAAAAGCAGGAGTTCATCGTCTTCCTGTTCGTGAAAACATGTCAGCAGATCAACGTCAAGCTGTTGATGCAGCAAGACCGGCTACTACACCAGGTTTTGGTGGAGACATTAAAACTCGTGGTCGCTTGGGACCTAAGGCGGGCAAGACTAACATCAAGCTACAGCCAAAGCTGACTGTGCTTGAACCTGGAGATAAGTAAAATGTCTAGGGCTGAGATCTTTCTTTCTTACTACCCAAAAGGACAGAAGCAAGCCCCCAATCTTCGTAACCGTGCACGAGAAGCTGCGGTACACTTTGGGGGGCTAGCTCCTGATGTTCCAGATGAACAAGAGGTAATGACCTCTCATCATTATGGTAGGTCGTCAGGAAGTAACAACTAATGGCACGCAAAAAACGAGAAGCAGTATCAGGCTTACGAAAGCTTGTTTCTGAGTCACCATTTGCATGGAACGAGTATCGTTACGGACATGATTGGAATTGCCCAAGTTGTGGCGAACAGGTATTTAGCTCTAACTACAAGGGCAGATTAAAGCTGTCTCAGTTTGCCGCAGAAAACGACACTAAAGGTATTACTAAAAAAGCTCAGGATCATCTTGTTCGTGGATGTGCACCTGCACCAAAACTACCAGAACGTAAGGATTTAGATAACTAATGGCTAAATCAGCAGCATGGACCCGCAAAGAGGGTCAAAACCCTAATGGTGGACTTAACGCTAAAGGACGTGCCTCTGCTAAAGCAGAAGGTCATAACTTAAAGCCGCCTGTTAAAAAAGAAGAAGCAGCTAAATCTAAGAAGTCTGCTGCTCGTCGTAAGTCTTACTGTGCACGCTCTGCAGGACAAGCTAAGATGTTTCCTAAGGCAGCTAAAGATCCAAATAGTCGTTTAAACAAAGCAAGAAGGGCATGGGACTGTTAATGGCTAAAGATACTAATCCTTGTTGGAAAGGATATGTCCAAGTAGGTATGAAAATGAAAAATGGTAGTAAAGTACCTAATTGCGTACCAGAAGGTTCTGGGAAGAAAAAAGTTTCAAAGCCAACAAAGGGTAAAAAATAATGGCAACTAAGAAAAAAGAAGTAGCTAAAGGCAAAGAGTACAAGGGCTCTGCTGCTAATGGCGGACGTAAAATTATTGTTGAGCACTACAAGGATTCATCCGGTAAGTGGCATACAACCTCTAAGAATGCCGCTAAAGCTAAGTACGAGAAGAAGCACGGCAAGCTACCTAAGGGCACAGATGTTGACCACAAAGATAATAACCACGATAATGATAGTGCTAGTAATTTGCGCCCTTTAAAGCATGGTAAGAACACCGCTAAAGAAAACAAACGTAGAGCAGGAAAGAAGAGCAAATAATGGGACAGTTTGATAGCCTAGGATTAAAATCAGTAGGTCAGATAGGTTTAAGTGAACGTGATCGGGGCCGTGGCAACGCTGTAGAACAAGATGTGGTCACGACTGTTGTAACAAAGAAAAAAGATAAACCTAAGACTGCAGCAGCTGCTGGTGGAAGCAACCCACCTAAGAAACCTCCAAAGGGTCCAACAGGACCTAAAAATCCTGATAAAGGAGACTTTAGCAAGGGCGGCGCCTCAAATGGCAAAAAAACTGGGTACCTAGATAAAGGCAGAAAGAACTAATAAAAAAGGCCCCAGTTACGGGGCCTTTTCTATTTACTTAGGAAAATCATCCAACCAGTCAGTAACTGCTGATTCGGAACTTGTACCGTCATATGCATTTGGTCCTAGACCCCAAGACCCAAAGTCTTTTCCACGACTAGTCATGTAGAAGGCTGCTTGAGCATTTGTCACTGGGTCTAACAGTTCAGCATTAGATTTAATACCAAATTTTTCTCTCCGGTCTTCCCCAAGGCTACCCAGCATATTAATCTGGAATAGGCCATATGAGTTATCTCCGGTTGAGGACGTTTTATTGTGGGAATTAGAGTTACCCCTGGATTCTCGCATAACTACCGCCCAAGCCAACTTTAGGGAGTAACCCTTAAAGCCGACTAGTTCAAGCATGTCTGCAAGGTCCGTAGGACTAAACTTTGTCATTTCCCGATACTTATCTAGAGGATCAACTATCACTTCGATAGTGCTCACAGTGGGGGTATCAACCCGATTGTAGACCGCGTAGGCCTGGTTTGTTGTAACTATGAGTAGCATTGCTGCCATCAAAGTAACTTTTATTTTTACAATTGTTTCTTCATTAATAATCACACTATCTCCTAGGCTAGAAAGCCAACCCGAATCCCCAGCTATCTGTCACTTAGATAGGGATAGCTCAGCGTCTGTCTGCCAAGCTAGTTGCAACTCTTTTGTTACGTAGTTAGTGTTGGGGGTTTTACTCCCCTATTGAATATTCTACCAGTAAATACAGGCACCAAGCAACACAGAGTCTGGTATGATATGTAATTATATTAGTAATACATGCGTAAAGGAGCTAAAAAATGGCAAAATGTGTAAACTGCGAAAAAGATGGTGGATATTTAGTAGAGAATCCTGGCGCAATGCCTCAGGTGTACTGTGACAAAGATCTCCCTTCTTTCTTTAACAAAGCTAACTTACCAGCACATATTAAAGAGATACCTTTGAATCATCTCCACGATACTGATGAGGAAGAGATGAAGAACAAGGTGCTTCCTAAAAAGCACCGTACAAAAAACCAAACCTTAGGTGAAGAAGAATTAGCTAAAGCTTCTAAGTTAGCTGCACAAAACGTCTCCACTATTCCAGGTTTAGAAGCTGCTGTAGCTGAAACGGCTGAGTGGATTTAGTGCGAATTGAGAGGGTAATAACAAAGCAGGGACATCCAGTACCAAAAACTGCTGGGTACGCAAAAGGACCATTTCCACCAGAGATCTACCTCCCTACTGAGATAATTGTTGATTATATACCTTTAGATCAAGATACGCCTGTAGGGTCTACTGCACAGAACAACTTTGTAGAGCCTCGTCAATTTAGGTGTAAAATATGTGGTGAGATTATGTTTGAGCATAAAACAGCTGACCATGTATGTGAGGGTGATTTAGATGGCGAAAACGCGTGATGTAGGTAACTTTTATTGGCACACTATGGTGTATCCAGTAAAACCACCTGTTATACTCGATAAAGCAGAGACGCAAGAAATAGATGGAAAATATAGAGGCGGGCACGGTTGGGCCATACGTCTTCCATTTACAAGGCTAGCAATTGTTGTAGGAAAGTGGACAGCTACTTTTAGTGAGAGCATGGCTCTAACAAGAGCTATCAATGGACGAGTTATAGAAGAAGACTTGTTTGATTGGGATACAGTAAGATACGGGGCAGAATATGAAGATATTTAAAAGTAAAACAGTTCGTGAGCTAACACGGATTGAACGAAGAGTGGCAAGCTTGCCTACTTCCGAACTACTTGGTTGGACAGATCAAATTATGTTCACAGTAGGTCGTAACCTATCGGCTTGGATGAAAAGTCAAAATGCAGACACACTAGAAGAAGCTCGTGTTGGAGCTGAAGCGCTCCACGCTATTCTGGATACTTTGAGTAAGAGAGCGGTTAAGTGAGTGATTTAGAGGACGACTTAGAAGAGTTTGACGCCGAAGATAATCTTGATGCTGAAGAAGTTGGTTTAGAAGAGCCTGAAGAGGAACTATCGGAACTATCAAAAGAATTTGTAAAAATCCTTGTAGATAAGATTATGAAGTTTATGGTTCTACTAGTGGGGCACGAGTTGCACCCATACCAGCAGCCTCTAGCACGACGTATTATTGAATCTATTATTATTAACGATGGTGAAGAAGTAACTGCTTTAGCCTCTCGTCAGTCAGGTAAATCAGAAACTATTGCTAATACCGTAGCTACTCTCATGGTAATCCTTCCACGTCTAGCAATAATGTACCCAGATCTTTTGGGTAAGTTTGGTGATGGTATATGGGTAGGTATGTTTGCCCCAGTTCAAAACCAGGTAGAAACCCTATATGGCCGCACAGTTTCACGCTTAACTAGTGAGCGTGCTATGGAAGTGTTTGGGGATCCAGAGATTGACGATATTCCTACAAAAACACCTGGCGTAACTAAGAACATTAAACTTAAGAAGTCTGGCTCCACGCTTATGATGATGACAGCTAACCCACGAGCTAAGATTGAGTCTAAGTCTTTCCACTTAATTATCATTGATGAGTGTCAAGAAGCTGACGACTTTGTGGTTTCAAAATCTATTGCACCTATGGGTGCATACTATAACGCTACTATTGTAAAAACTGGCACACCTACTACCCACAAAAACAATTTCTATCGAGCTATCCAACTTAACAAGCGTAGACAGATGGGTGCACGAGCTAAGCAGAATCACTTTCAGTGGGACTGGAAAGACGTAGCTAAGGTTCAGGCTAACTACGAAAAGTTCATTAAAAAAGAAATGCTCAGAATTGGCGAAGACTCTGATGAGTTCCAGCTTTCATACAACTGCAAATGGTTGTTGGAGAGAGGTATGTTCATTACGTCTTCAATCATGGACGATCTTGGAGATACATCACAAGAGATTGTTAAGAGCCACTTCAGATCTCCGGTAGTTGTTGGGATTGATCCAGCACGCAAGATGGACTCAACTGTAGTAACTGTTGTGTGGGTGGATTGGGATAGGCCTGATGAGTTTGGATACTATGACCATAGAGTACTTAATTGGTTAGAAATTCAAGGAGATGACTGGGAAGAACAATATTTTCAGATCCAACAGTTCTTGTCTAACTATGATGTGCTAGCTATTGGTGTAGATGCCAACGGTGTAGGTGACGCTGTAGCTCAACGTTTAAAGATTCTTATGCCAAGAGCAGAAGTAATTTCGGTTACTTCTAGTCCTAGTGAGCAATCTAGACGCTGGAAGCACCTACAGGCTTTGATCCAGCGGCAGATGGTCTCATGGCCTTCCCACGCTAAAACCAGACGATTGCGTATTTGGAAGAAATTCTACCAACAGATGACAGATGCCGAAGTACAGTACAAAGGGCCTAACTTCCTAGTAGCTGCCCCTGATGAAGCCCACGCACACGACGATTTTGTAGATTCTTTAGCCTTGGCTTGTTCTTTGACCCAAGAAATGGTTATGCCTACTATTGAAGTCAGTGCCAGTCCTTTCTTTTAATTATTATCTTTAACGTGACAAAACCCCTTGCACGCGACAGAATTATCCCGAGGACCTCAATCCCAACCCTATAGGAGAATAAAAAATGGCAATGGAAAATATTGCACCAACACCTCAGTTTCCTGAGCGTGTAGGCTCAAGCTATGAACGCAAGTTCAGCCCAGCAACACCAGGCCTTCGTGGCCCACTTCGTTTCGAAGAAGGTATTGCAACAGATACAGACGTTCCAAATGATTTCCAGCTCGGCTTGGATCAGGGTTACGACACACCAAATGGTCGTCCTAACCACAACATGAACGTAATGGAAAAATATGCAGAAGAGACAATGAAAGAGCGTGCTCACGTTGGATCTGCTTCATGGGTCGAAGCACCTACCTATCTTGGCGAATTTTCACAAGGTAACTTCGGTGATCACTCTGAAGTTGTTATCGAAGAAGTTATCCGTTCAGGTGCCCGTTACGGTCGCATGAACCCTGCTTCAGTCAACGACTAATTACTGTATACTAATGTTGTCCCCGGCCGCAAGGCCGGGGATAATACAGGGGAGAACCATGGCTAACGTTCGTAAGTATCTCAAGTCATACGAAGCTGTAAAGGATCAAGCTGCGGCTAGATATCCTAAGCAACGTGGTAAGGGTACTTCACCTATGGCTAATAAAATTATTAGCCGGCAATGGGCTCTTATTGGTGGTGGTGAACCGCAAAGTTTAAAAGATGCTGATCCAAAAGACGTTGATTGGAAAAAAGTAGAAGAAGATCGACAAAAAGAAAGAGTAGCACGCAAAAAGCGTGAGACAAAGAAAAAAGGATTCGTAGTTTGAGGGCAAACATGATGGGAAATAACTAATGGCCGGTGGTATTGATTTCAGTCCTCCGTCGTATAGAGCGGCGTCGAGTGATTTAACAATCTCCATTTCTCCACTTGGTCTTGTAGAACTAGCGGATGAAGAGTTTGAAGTACATGGGCCACGTCTAAATCGTTACTCACTTAACTGGGCAATGTATCTTGGTCACCACTGGTCTTATCGCCGTGAAATTGGCGAATCACAGATGGTGTACAACTATTATCGCGCATTCACAGATTTTATTATTAACTTTACATTTAGCCGCGGAGTGCAATTCCGTAGCCCGGTAGCCACAGAAGCTATCATTCCAGACATCCTAAAGCGTGTGTGGGAAATTGATAACGACAAGCGTGGCGTACTATGGGAAATGGGACAGCAAGGCGGAGTATCAGGCGACTGTTTTGTAAAGGTAGCCTATGAAGAAGCCTACGCAGACTCAGTTGGTCAGGTTCACCCAGGACGTGTACGCGTTCTACCACTTAATGCTTCTTTTTGTTTTCCAGAGTTTCACCCGCATGACCGTTCTCGCTTAATTCGTTTTAAACTTAAGTACCGCTTTTGGGGAACTTCAGTTGAGGGAACACGCCAAGTATATACTTACACCGAAATCTTGACTGATGATCGTATCGAAGAATACATTAACGACGAGCTTATTGACTCTCGTCCAAATCCAATTGGCGTTGTTCCAGTCATTCATATTCCTAACGTCAGAGTGTCAGGATCTCCATGGGGTCTAGCTGATTGTCACGACGTTATTACGTTAAATCGTGCCTATAATGAAACAGCAACAGATATTGCAGACATTATTAATTATCACGCTGCACCAGTTACTGTTATTACAGGAGCTAAAGCATCTAGCCTTGAGAAGGGCCCTAAGAAGGTCTGGGGCGGTCTTCCTAAGGATGCCCAGGTATTTAACCTAGAAGGCGGTGGACAGGGCTTACAGGGCGCTATGGAGTACCTAAAGGTGCTTAAGACAGCCATGCACGAGATGATCGGTGTACCTGAGACAGCACTTGGTCAAGTACAGCCAATTTCTAACACGTCTGGTGTTGCTTTAGCTATTCAGTACCAACCTTTGATGAACCGTTACCAACAGAAGCTATGTCAGTATGGCGAAGGTATCGAACGTGTTAACGAGCTTATCCTTCGTACTTTGGCGTTTAAAGAGCCAGAGATGTTTACTTACAACCCGATGTTTAACGGGCCAATTAAAGAAAACCAGCTGCCTCAGTTAGATTTGAATAGCCCACTAACATACAAGACTATGGTTCACTTCCCACAACCACTTCCTCTAGATAAGTTAATCGTTCTTAATGAGATCCAGATGAAGATGCAGTTAAACCTAGAAAGCCGTGAAGGTGCTCTACGCCAGCTCGGAGAAGAGTTCCCAACAGAGAAGCTTGAAGAAATTCGTTCAGAGCTTATTCAGGATGCAAAGGCAGATGGGGCAGTAGCTCTCATCAAGCAACAGATTAACTCTGCTATTACATCCCTCACAGGCATGATGCCAGATGGTACACTTCCTCCAGGGGCTGCACCAGGCGATGGTACCGGTCCAGGACCTCTTGGACAACCAGGAGTAATAACTCCATTTGAAGAACAGACTTTGGCGCAAATGCAATCCGAACTTGTCACAGGTGCTTATGGAACTAAAATTCCACAATGGCGTTCAGGTGATGAGTCCGGTGGATCAGATACGTTCAAAGGATCAACTTCTTAACTTTTAGGCTGCAAATACTATAAATATTTGACAGACTATATACCAAACTAAACCGCAGGTCATCGTGGCACTAATTCGGACAACGACCTCTTAAACCTAAAGGAACAATTATGTCAGAACAAGCATCTCCAGTTGTAACCGATGCAGTGGCTCAAGAAGCTTTCCACATGGAAGCTAAAGGAACCCCGGCTCCTACAGCAAATGAAGCAGTGGCCTCTTCACAGTTCACAGAACAGAAGAGCTACACAGAAGATGATTTAAAGCGTGTACGTGAGCAAGAAAAAGGAAAGCTCTACGACACAATTGAATCTCTTAAGGGAGAAGTAAATCTTCTCGCTAAAGATCGTGAAGAACGTTTAGCTGAAGCAGAACGCCTCCGCAAAGAAGCAGAGGAAGAAGCCCGTAAGAAGGCCGAGTCTGAAATGGATACACGTGAGCTTCTATCACTCAAAGAAAAAGAGTGGGCAGATCAGCTTGAAGAAGTACGCAAAGAAAACGCACGCAATCTCGCGTTAGTAGAACGTGAACGTCAGTATGCATCTCTTACAGAGTATCGTAACCGTCGCGTTCAGGAAGAACAGGATAATATTATCCCTGAGCTTGTAGATCTAATCTCAGGAAATACTCCTGAAGAGATTGAACAAAGTATTACTGGACTTAGAGACCGATCCTCTAAGATCCTAGATTCGGCATCACAGGCAATGCAGAGTGCACGTCGTGAAATGACAGGTACTCGTCCAACATTGCCTCCAACCATGGAAAACAATTCGGACCAACAACAGTTCTCAGCGGAACAAATTGCCGCTATGTCGGTTACTGAATACGCAAAAGTTCGTGAACGTCTCGGAATGGGACGTGGCACAGACAAAGGAATCTTTGGTTAAAAAGTAAATAGTAATTAAAAACCCCTCAAACATATATGAACAAGGAGTAACACCGACATGGCATCAGCCGTAACAGGTACCGGCAATCTAGCCGCAGCACCTACAGCATACTCTGGCTCCAATAGCCAGCTAACACAAGCAATTCAAACAATCTGGTCAAAGGAAATCCTTTTCCAGTCAATGCCTATTCTACGCTTCGAACAGTTCGCTGTTAAGAAGACAGAACTAGGAGTTGCACCTGGTCTCCAGATCAACTTCATGCGTTACAACAACCTCGGAAATGCATCTTCACTAGTTGAAGGCGTCCGTATGTCAACAAACGCACTAACTGCACAGCAGTTCTCAATCACAGTAGCAGAGCACGGCTTTGCAATTGCTGTATCAGAGCTACTACTTAACGCATCATTCGATGACGTTATGGCATCAGCTTCACGTCTTCTAGGACGTAACATGGCCCTATACCTTGATGGTCAGGCTCGTGACACACTAATGGCTGCTTCATCAGTAATCTACGGTGAAGATCGCTCAGGTCTATACTCAACAGCTTCAAACGCTGCTGGTAACAACCTTTACGCATACGGCACAAACGGTACATCACGTGCTTCAATGACAGGTAACTTCCATCTTTCAACACGCACCGTTAAGGATGCAGTTGAGACACTTGCAACACGTAACATTCCTCGCCTTGGTGAGACTTACGTTGCGTTCGTTCACCCACACCAGAGCCGTCGTCTTCGTGATAACTCAGAGTTTATCGAAGTAACAAAGTACGCTGCTCCAGGTAACTTCATGCTAGGTGAAATTGGTCGTCTATACGACACAGTATTCATCGAAACAACTCAGATCGACAAGGTAACAAATGGTGCAGGAACTTCTTACACCACTGATACTGCAGTTGCTCCAGAGTCAATCGTCTACCCAACTGGTGGTGGATACACAACTCCTGTTCGCAAGACAGGTAACGGTAACGCAGACCGCTACTCAGCTATCTTCATTGGAGATAACGCATTCGGTCACGCAATCTCTCTTCCAGTAGAACTCCGCGATGGTGGAATTCTTGACTTCGGTCGTGAGCACGCACTTGCTTGGTACGCAATCTACGGTCTAGGTCTGATCACAGATCAGTCTGTAGTTATCGCAGAAACCAACTAATTTAACACAGTGGCCTGGGGGAGCGCAAGCTCCCCCAGCTACTTTCAAAAACTAAACTACAAGGAGAACACAAATCGTGTCAAAAGCAAAAGTATCAGATGTCACAGGACGTCAAAGAGAAGAACAACTTAAGGCAGTGGCTGAGCAGCAAGCTGCGCGGGCAAATGAAATTTCAATGGCAACAAGAGTGCAAGAATATAAAGATGAGGTAGAAGTTACAGACCTCACAGAAAACCCAGGAAACCCAACTATCATTGACGAAGTTGAAAGCGTAGGGGTTTCTCTGGCAGATGACCAGGTTGTTATCCGTGTTGCGGAAACATTAGAGATGATGTCATTTGGTGCAGGTAATTACTATTCATTCCAAGCTGGTAAAAAGTACAAGGTCTCTAAGGATCTTGCTCGCCACCTTGAAGAAAAAGGTTACTTGTCAAATAGATTGTAAGAGGACCTAGTTTTCCTCTAAAGACCGCTCAACTCCGACAATCGCCCTCCTGTCGGAGTTGAGCCTTTTAACCTGACTAATTACGTATTCTATTAGATGATTAGCACATTACCTATATGGAGGATAAATGACTGCCTCAGTACAACAGCTCTCAGAAAGACTAAGAGCAGAAATTGGCGACACAGCCAGAGCGTTTACTGACTCATTTACTGGTGATGGGACAACTGTCCGCTTTCAGCTTACAACTTACCCTGTTCAGGGGTACACACTTGTTATTAAAGTAAATGGTGTGGACAAGTCCTCCTTTGTAACCGTAGAGGAAGGCACAGGAATAATTACATTTGTTTCTACCCAAGTTCCAGCTAACGCATCTATTATCAGCGTAGTCGGTCAGTCATACAGGTATTTCACAGACTCAGAGATTTCATACTATATCAACACAGCGTTTTTTCAACATGCGGGCCACACAACAGATCCTAACGGTTCACGAGTAGGGCAGGTGTCTCTTCTCCCACCTATTGACGAGTACCCTCTAGTTCTGTTAGCTTCAACTATGGCTCTATACACCTTAGCTACTGATTCAGCTTTTGATATTGATATCATTTCACCTGACGGTGTTTCTATCCCACGCTCAGAGCGTTTCCGTCAACTCAATGAGATGGTGGAAATTCGCAAGAATCAATACAAAGAACTTTGTACTATGCTGGGTGTTGGTCTGTACCGTATTGAGGTTGCAAGCCTTCGTCGTATTAGCCGCCTTACAAACAGGTACGTACCAATTTATCGCCCACAAGAAATCGACGACCACTCTCTACCAGACAGAGTTACGCTACCTATGCCAGACTATGGGGATATTACTCCTCCTACCCCAGTCCTTACACGAGACATCTCAATGTACTCTGGAGATGACTTTACTATGAGGTACCAGTTTGGATTTGATCTTACCACATTTACCCCTAAGGGACAGATTCGTCTGTATACTCAGGGCGACTTTGCACAGGTTGGTCCCGTACTACTTGCAGACTTTACTATTACAAAGTACTCTGTAAATAGCAATAGTGTTTTAGACGGACTAATAATCACACTTCCTTCAGCTACTACATCTAACTTACCAAACACAGCTTATTATGATATTCAAATGACTGGTTCTGATGGAAAGATCAAAACGTATGCTACAGGAAAAGTCTTTACTGAAAAGCAGGTGACAATTTGACCCCGATTTGGCAACCTAATCCAGCCTATGGGCTAGAGATTCCAGATATCACTACCATCATAAATTCGCCTGACGTTGTTCTTTCTGACCCAAGCTTAGACCTTCAACAGTTAGGCTTTATCTATACTCAAAATACCCCTTCCGCTACATGGACCATTTCTCATAATTTGACCTTTCACCCCAATGTTACTGTAGTAGACTCTGGTGGTAGTATTGTTGAAGGCGAGATTTCTTACCCAAACCCTGCTACAGTACTGCTGACGTTTGCGGCTGCTTTTAGTGGAAACGCATACCTGTCCTAAGGAGACATAAAAAATGGCACGTAAATTTTTAACGCCCATAGATTTAGGCAAGAATGAACTTCAGAATGCTCGCATTCAGAACTTAGCTGCCGACCCATCAACCCCAGTTGCCGGTCAAGTTTATTACAACACAGTGGCCAATGAAATGCGTATCTATAACGGTACAGCGTTTGAAGCCATTGGTCTTAACGGTGTTACTGCTACCGCGGCTGAAATCAACATCCTTGCTGGAACCCTTGTAAGCGCCACAGAACTTAACTATGTAGATGGTGTTACCTCAGGTATTCAAGGTCAGTTAAACCTAAAGGCTCCTCTTGCTTCTCCAACTTTTACTGGAACAGTATCTCTTGATACAGGCGTAGCTATCGTCTTTGAAGGCGCTACCGCTGATGCGTTTGAAACTACTCTTACTGTAGTTGACCCAACTGCAGACCGCACAATCTCTTTGCCAAATGCCACAACTACCCTTGTTGGTCAAGATACAACAGACACACTTAGTAACAAAACTCTTACAACACCTATAATTAATGGACCAACAATTACTGCAGTTGGTCAAACACCAGTTATTCACGGTATCTTGCTTCCAGCAACACATGGAATTACCTATGAAGGTGCAACAGATGATGCGTTTGAGACATTACTTACTGTTGTAGACCCAACGGCTGACCAAACAGTATCTTTACCAAATGCTACAGGTACCGTTGCCCTTGTACAAAATAAACTTCATGATTTTGCTGTAGCCACAGCTTCAGTAGATCTTAACAGCCAAAAGATTACTAACCTTGCTACACCTACTGTAGCAACAGATGCTGCTAATAAAGGTTACGTTGATGCAGCAGTTGTAGGTATTGAGTGGAAGCCATCAGTTCGTGTAGCAACTACAGCTAACGGAACTCTTGCAACAGCATTTGCTAACGGTCAAGTTGTTGACGGCATTACCCTTGTTACAGGTAACCGCATCCTTATTAAGGACCAGACTACTGGAACTGAAAACGGCCTCTATACAGTAAACGCAACAGGTGCTCCTACACGCTCAACTGATGCAGACACAAACGCAGAACTTACAGCCTCCTTTGCAGTTTTTGTAGAAGAAGGAACTGCAAACGCTGATTCTGGATATACGCTTACAAATGATGGAACAGTAACAATCGGAACAACGGCGTTAACCTTCACTCAGTTTACTGGTCTTGGTCAGATTACAGCGGGTAACGGTTTAACTAAGACAGCTAACACTATTGATGTTGTTGGTGGTACGGGTATTATTGCTAATGCTAATGACGTTGCAATTGATACCGCAGTAGTTGTTCGTAAGTATGCAGTGGCTATTGGTGATGGCACAGCCACTTCAATCACTGTTACTCACAACCTAAACACTCGTGATGTAACTGTTGGTGTTTACTCATCTACTTCTACTTACGACGAAGTTGAGTGCGATATTATGCACACCACAGTTAACACAGTTACTCTTCTATTCTCAGTCGCCCCTACCGCAGGACAGTATCGCGCAGTAGTTCACGGGTAATACATGAGCAGAAAAAGCCTTGTTCCGTTAAACGTACTGGCGTCAGCAACTACGCCAACAATCCCAACACTTCGTGCTGGTGACGTTTACTTTAACACCACTGATAATGTTCTTTACAGTTATTCAGGTTCTGGTTGGATTGCTGCTGGAGGTTCTAGCACTACCGTTTTATACGGAACATTTGCGGCTCGTCCAGCTGCGGGTAGCGCTGGTCGTGTATATGTAGCTACAGATACTTACAGTCTTATTGGAAATCTTGGACATCTCTATTTAGATAACGGAACTGCTTGGGTAAAAGTAGGGCTTCTTCCACAAGACATTTACGACTCAATTAATGGTGCTGTTGGTTACGCACTTGGCGTAGATTCAGATCACCATACCGCGGCCCTTGCGTATACAGACACTAAGGTTGCTAATGAAGTACTTGACCGTAACGTAAATATTGCTAATGCTAAGAATGAAGCTGTAGGTATTTCACAGACTTACGCAGACGGCATCATGGCAACCGAGGTTACAAACCGAAACGCCGCAATTGCTACAGAAACCACTAACCGTGGAACGGCTATAACAAGCGCTATTAACACTGAAGTTACTAATAGAAATACAGCAATTTCTAACGCTATTGCTACCGAAGTAACTGACCGTAACACAGCTATTGCAGCTAACTCTGTAACTGATAAAGCCTACACAGACACTAAAATTGCCACAGAGGTTACAGACCGAAACGCAGCTATTGCTACAGAAACTTCAAATCGCGGTACAGCTATTAGTACAGCAATTGCTACCGAAGTAACTGATAGAAATACTGCTATTGCTGCTGAAGCTTCTCTTAGAATTACTGGGGACTCTACCACCCTTTCTAGTGCCAACACATATACAGATGGTAAGTTTACAGCCCTTACTAGCTCAGCAGTTCCTGAGGGTACAAACTTATATTACACACAAGAGCGTGTCCAAGATGAGATCAACAACACAATTGTTGCTAGCACAGGTCTAACTGGAACCTACAACGATACCGCCGGAACATACACACTTGCTATTAGCTCGGCAGTGGCCACACTTACTGGTACACAAACCCTTACAAACAAGACTCTTACAAACCCATATATTAACGACACAGTGGTTGTTACCGCTACATCCACAGAGATCAACAAATTAACAGGATTAACAGCCACAACTGCAGAACTAAACAAGCTTGCTGGAGCAACAGTAACTACTACCCAGCTAAACTACGTAACAGGCGTCACATCTTCTATTCAAACACAGCTTAGTGGAAAATCTGACACTTCTCACAGTCACGCATATCAAACAGCAAGTAATGAGTTAACTGCTTTAGCTGCTTTAACAGGTACCGGGTTTGTAAAAAGAACGGGAACTAACACTTACGCCATAGATACTAACAGCTATGCGGCCGCTACATCTCCAACACTTAACACATCTATTGTCTCTGGAACAACCTCATTTAACTTAATTAATGCGGTAGCAACTACGGTTAACTTTGCTGGAGCAGCTACGACTTTAGGTATTGGATCTAACGATTCAACCGCTATTACAACTCTTAATGCCCCTACAGTTAAAGGCAACCTAACCTACGTAGACCTATATAACACAGGTGCTACAACAGTAAGTTTTGCTGGAGCT
>Ga0209191_1000670_pt1 | contig 25462 bp, 12 predicted proteins | sample S_130626_EF_Meta_FD_187320 | JGI IMG/M metagenome (GOLD analysis project Ga0209191, IMG submission 187320) | Freshwater microbial communities from Lake Simoncouche, Canada to study carbon cycling - S_130626_EF_MetaG (SPAdes) (version 2) | ecosystem: Environmental > Aquatic > Freshwater > Lake ...
GCTCCACCTGCTGCTCCACCTGCTGCTCCACCTGCTGCTCCACCTGCTGCTCCACCTGCTGCTCCACCTGCTGCTCCACCTGCTGCTCCACCTGCCGATGTTCCGCCATCAGATGGAGTGTCAGCTTCGTCATCTCCTGCACCTGCTACTGTGCTTTTTCCTGCTTGATAACCTTTCTTCATTGCGCCGCCAAGGCCTGCAACACCGCCTGCAACTGCGCCAACTCCTTTGGCTAACGCACCTACACCTTTACCAATAGCACTGCCGATCTTGTTTAAGATAGGGCCTTCTTGTAATTGCGATTCAACTAATATTTCTTTTATTTTCATTTTAGGTCCTTATGACATTGTTGGTTCGACTCGACCAAGTGAGTCTTTTTCAGGTGCTGCTGTAGTTGTTGGGGCAGCTGGTTTACTGGTTCCACCTTTCTCTAAAGATTTTAACAGTCGTACTTTTCTATCAGTTGGTAATGTTGCGATCATCTTCTTAACTGCTTCAATATCTACTATGGGTGCAGCGGGCTCAGCGCCAGCAGATGATATTTTTAATGATCCATACACTTGTTTAACAATGTCTGCGCTTACTCCTTGCTTCTCTAAAAATTTAGCTAGTTCATCGCTGTCGGTTGGAGCTCCGGCTTTTTGCCAAGCTGAGTTTAATTTATCTGCGGTAACTTTAGTAGTTAGATTGGTTCCTTTAGTTTTAGCCCAATCCATGGCTTTACCGGCGGCGCCTTTAATTGCATCTAACGGTCCTTCATTTAGTTGTTGTTGACTGATCCTATTAAAAATTAAATAGACCTGACCTTCACTTAAAGGACGCTTTTTATTATTTCTACTTTCTTTAGCGGGAGCTGCTCCGGCCGGAGCAGCTTTATCACCACCTGCTACGCCAGCTGCTGCTACTGCACCTTGACTAGCTGCCTGTAATCCTGTTTTAGCTGCTTTAATAAAATTTAACAACGAATCGTTGTTGACAAGTTCTTGCCTAGAAATTTCTAAAGTGTTAACAATCATGTCTTTATAGTCTTGACTGTTAATAACATCAGCAACACCTTTTAATTGATCAAACCCTTCAAGGGCAGCATCACCGCCCATTCTTAACAAGTTCTGTGCTGATTTTACAGCACTGGCCATTTCAGGATCAACAATAATGTCAACACCTTCAAGTTGTTCGGTCCATTCCCATCCTGGACCCCATCTTGTTTTCGCAGCACCAAATGTTATCTCTTCAAATCCTGCATTCTCTGGTCCGAAAGACATAGATTTTAATCTCATACCTTCTGCAAACTTGCCCAACATTTCAAATGCCTTACCAGATAGATAACCTAGTGCTGCTGTCTTGATACCTTTACCAATAGCTGTGGAAAGTTTTTCACCTTTGAGTAATTCTACAGCACCTCTTAACACCTGACCAGCAATGGCACCGCCTAGTGGTCCACCTGCTAACGAAGCAATGGCTGTTAGTACCCCGACAATGGCCGCTGTTTTTCCTGGATTCTCTTTAGCCCATGATCCCATAGCTGTAAGTTTTTTATCCAGGTCCGGAAACTTTGCACCAACCTTTGCCTTAAGCTGTTCGAACTTTTGATCAAATGCCTTAACTGGAGTAGTATCTTGTAGCCATTTACCAATATTATCAATGATTTCATTTGCTTTATCAGCAACATCTTTGCCTTTACCAATAAGAGTTCTATTACCGCCAGCTGCTGTGGCCGTTTTTTCAACTTCCCCGAACAGTTGTTTAATTTGATCAGCACTCAAACTAGCTTCAATCAAAGGAAGCATTTCATTGTAGATGCCCTCTACAATTCTTCGTTGCTCAAGATCTAGTCCATCGCACGATTCCTTAAGCATAGCTCTTGATTTTTCAAGATGTGATTCTATTAATAAATGTTGTATACGCATTATTCAATCCAAAGATATATTTGTTATTTATTGTAATTGTGAGCTGAAGCTCACATTCGCTTTCGCTTTCGCTCAGCGAATTTTCTTTCTTCTAGACTATGTTGATTATTATAATTGCGAAGCAATTCAAGTATTATGCAGATTGTTCAGTCACACTTAGCCCTTGCGGGCTAAGAAATTGTAGCATTATGCGAGTTGCACAGTACACACTAGCGTTAGAACTATAAGCATTGCTGCTTGCGTAGGCGGTTATCCGGTACCTACTCATTCCGTCTTAATAATAACGGCGAATCACTATGCACACGCTGTCGCACATAGCAATCGTGGGTCTTTCTCCCATCTTTTAGCCTTTTTAATTAGTCTCTTTATAAATCAAACCGGTTGTACATAGGCATATCCGATCATCGTCCTGTAAAGGATAGTGATTTACAACCTCTTCACCACATAGAGATTCCTTGCCGTCACACATCAGAACGGATTTAGGGCACAATTTCAGTCGCCTGTGCGGGCTTTTTTGGTGATTAAATGCCTGGATTTATTGAGTCTAAGTATGCCTAACGGCAGTGTGTGTTTGTTAGATTTTGGTTTTTTTGAGGATATGTGAGCCGTGAACTCGAACCTGTATGTGACCGTTGTACCAGTCAGTTGATTCTAGAACTTTGTGTTTAAATTGTTCTCTTGCCTCGATATAGCTGCATTCTGATTTGTTTTTGCAGTAGAATAGTATTTCTCTGGTGAAGTTTTCTTTGCCTAAAGTTGCAATATCTGCTGTTAGCGCATCGCTAGAACCGTAATAGTCCTTCCAATCGCTTTCAATCTTGCCTCTAATTTTCTTTTTCTTCTTTTTGCCGTTTTTCAAAGTCACTGTTTTATAAGTGGTCTTTGCAAACTTGGCTAGTTTTTTGCCTATATACTTGCGCCCAGAGATAACATTGGTAATAAGATATACGAAACCGATGTAATCCTCGGAGATTTCCACTACTTCTTTCTTCTTATAGTACCATGTCATTAGGTACTTATTTTCTTGGGCCTTCCTATCATGCCTTTTCTGGCTTGTTTGCGTTCTTCTCTTTTTGCCTGTATTTCTATGCGCCTAGTTGATGCTTCGTTGCGTATTTCTGAAAGCCAATATCGTGCCTTAATGCCTGCTTCGTCTGAGCCTTTGTATTCAAATCGTTCTTGCCACTTAAAATATTCCTGAAAAGCAGCAATCATTTTATCGTGGCTTTCTGAACTCAAGCAACAATCTCCACATCGTTTGAATAGCTGGTAAATCCGTTTTCTTTAATAACCTTGAGCACATGATTAACACGACTGGCCAAATCATCTCTATGACTAATTAAGAATACATTCTTATTGCGTTCACGAGTCATCTTTTTAAGTACCGCAATACTTGATTCAACTCCGCTAGCATCCATACCACTATCAACCAGTTCGTCGATGAATAACAGGTTAATTGCTTGATATAAGTTTTCCCATACATCACGGAATGCCCAGCTCATAGACAAAATAAGCCTATTGCGTTCACCACGTGATAGATTGTCGAAGTCTAGATCCTGTCCTAGCTGTGTAATAATAACAGTTAGATCGTTTTGAAATTCTACTAGATGTGGCAGACCAATCTTATCTAGATAATAGGTCAGGCGCTGATTTAGATAGGCAAGATTTTGATCGATAATTCGCTTACGGATAAAGCTATCTTTGTTTGTCAATAACTTATGTAAAAACTCTTGATGATCTTTAACACGCACAAGATTATTCAACCCTTCATAGTCTACTTCCTGTACCGCAGTATTGCGTAATTCTTCAATTTGTTCAATGTAAGGATTATCTTCTGCAACTTTAATTTCTAAATCACGCTCTAAACCGCTTAGAGTATTTTTGTGATTAAGGGCTTGTTCTAGATTGTCATAGATTACTGTAGGACACACGCCTAATTCGCCAACTAGGCTAAGTGCTTCGTTGAGTTCGCTGAGTTCTTCGCTGTGAGTTTTTAAATGTCCTTGACTTTCTTCAACCTGTTTGCTTTTAGCAGTCATCATTTCATCATGCTTGATGTCATGTAGATCTTGACCGCAACTATGACATTTGTGATCTGCAAGAGTTATTAATTCTTTTTCTAACTTTTCCAGTGTTCGTTGTTCTCTTTCTAGTGTACTGGTCTGTTTGGCAACAAGAACTGTTAGACTATCACGTTCTTTTTTACTTTTATTCCACTCTACTAGAGCACGTTGATTGGCAATTTCTTCATCAATCTCAACATCCAGTAATTTTTCAATTGCTCTAGCTAAATTAGCAAGAGCAGTTTCGTGTTGCTCTTCCCACAGACGTTGTTTACGCTCAAGAGCTTCAATACTCTGTTGAATACGTTCATTGCTGGCTTTGATAGTTTCGAGTTTTATATTTTCTGTGGAAATACTATCTTTACTCTGCTTGACCTGTTCTTTAAGAGCTTCGGCTTTTTCACTTAATTGTGTAATACCCAACAACTGTTCAATAATAGCACGTTGATCTGCAGCCTTCATAGAAAGAAACGGCTCTGTATAAGTGTTTAAGGCCACAAGATGTTTGAACATGTCATGGGTCATGCCAAATACATCTTCGATATCTTTTTGTGTTTCTCTTGAATCGCCTTGACTTTCATCCTGCTCTAGGTTTTCTTGTTCTTGACCGTTAACGGTAAATTTTAAAATGTTAGGTTTACGACCACGTTCAATGTGATAGTCAATACCGTCCTTTTCAAAACTAACAGTACACAACATACCTTTGTTATTGATCTTGTTAACAAGGTTATCTTTCTTGATATTTGTTAGCGCAGTACCAAAGATTGCATAGCTAAGGCCATTGATAATAGTGGTTTTACCCGTGCCATTACGAGCTCCGCTGTCGTCGCCACCTAGATCTAGATTCTCACCTAGCACAAGAGTTAATTGCCCCTTGTCAAAGTTAATTGCCTGAGTCTGTGCGCCCACGCTCATAAAGTTTCTAACTGTTAGGTCTTTGATTTTAATCATAAGTTATTGTAGATCTCCAACAGCATGGCCTTGTCAAAGGTATCGCTGTCAATAGCATTAATTTGATTCATTACAATTGTATCAACTGATTCAAAGTTGATATCGATGGGAGTGGATTGTGCATCCACTTCGACTTTTTCAGGAATTAACATAAGCTCACGCAATTTGTATTGCGGCATAAATGTTTCTTTGATAAAGTTTGCTTCTTCAAAGCTGATAGGCAAATCAATAGTCACACGGCAATGCATCTTTTCTCTCAGAAGCTCGTCTGGTTTATCAATAATCTGACTCAGTTTAAAAGTACGATAAACAGGTTGAGAAGTCCAAGTACGAAACTCAGGCTTGCCACCCCACTCTAACATCATCATGCCGCGGTCATCATCGCCTGCGTCGGCATAGTTGTGAGGAAATGCATTGCCAATGTAATGTATGTTTCTATTGTTTTGTCGTTTATGAAAGTGCCCAGTGAACACATATTCTTGATTGGCAAAGTGCCCCGACTGAATAGTTCCGTGGTCAGGCATCTGCACCATAGCATTCATGTAGAAGCTGGGTAGTTCTAAGTGGCCAAACAGGTATCGGCTTTTAATATCCGGAATAGTTTTCCACTCGTCGCCTACCAGCCAAGGCATAATTGTGACATCGTCTTTAGTGAGCCGTTCTCTAACAGGAATAATATTAGGAAACAGACGCATAAACTCAATGCTGTTAATTTCACGTTTGTCTTTGTAGAACAAATCGTGATTGCCTAGGATGAAATAGACTTTTTCAAATGATTGACTCAGCTTCTCTAAATTAGAAACTGTATAGTTCATGGTTGAGACATCAGTAGTGTTTCTGTTATGATGCCAATCACCTAGAAAGATTGCAGATTCACAATTTTCTCGTTTGGCAGTTTCACAAAACCATGTGACAAAATCTTCACAATCCTGATTGTGCGTTCTGCTACCAGACTTTAATCCGAAATGAATATCAGTGAAGCAGGCTACTTTTTTAAATAATGACATAGAATCTCCTTAGTTATTGTAACACGTTTACAACCACTAGGTCAATCCCAATCACTACCACTACCATCTACTGGTGCAGTACTAACTGGACCATAACTAGCACCACCTTTACCAGCAGCGTTTTGTCTAGTCCAACTTGGATTCATTCCGTTGATTTCTAAAATGTCGTCGCGAATATTTTGATTGCGTTTTTCAATGTTAATGATTCTAACAAATGAATTCGTGACAGCAGCAGTGTAATAAGCAAACGGGTTATCACTTTTTGATTCGTCAAATTGTAAACCGATTTGTGTTAATTGTAAAATAGCTTGACCACGCATTTCGTCATTGTAGGTATATCCACGAACATTGCCACGGGTTGCATATCGTTCACATAACTTCAAAAACATGCGAGCTAGATTGTTAGTCATCATACCATGTTCTTTGTTAAATGATCCTGTAGTTAAATCGCCCTTCCAATGACTTTTACCTACTAGTATTAGATTGTCGTTATCATCAAACTTCCAATGCTGAAACGGAGGAAAGTTTACCTTGTCGTGACTATCAGCAGTATTCTTTAGAGTTTTCTTACGACCAGGAGCCAACGGGATGTGTTCAAAAGTCATAACACGAAAAACTACATCTGGTTTTTTAATAGTTTTATAATCAACTTCAAATTCTTTTGCAGGAAACTTCTTGCCACCTGACTGTGCTAGTTCGTGGGCTTTTTTACCCATCTTGATCGCTCTATTTCTTTTAGCTTCTGCAATGGTGCGTATGTTAATTTTAGATAAATTAGGAATAATCAAATCATAGTCACCGTATGCGGGATCTATGTAATAACAATAGGTATTTTTGCTTAGGTGTATTTCTTTTAATAGATCTTTGTTAGTAAGATATTTGATCTTAGGCGGTTGAGTAGTTATAGTCATTGTTTCAGAATTCTCCAGTAGTTAATATAATAGCACATTTTGTCAAGAATAAATAGAGTATAATAAGGAAATATCACCAAAATGGCAAGATCAGAAAACCCTTTGGCAAGTTTAGTTGCAGCCGTTTCAGAACAGGTCAGCGCAGCCGCCGATGCAGCCCCAGGTGCAATAGCCGCCGCCGCCGGCAAGTTTGATTCATTAAAATCTAATTTAGATGCAACAGTAAGCCAGTTAAGTGGCGGCATTGGAACAGGTCTGAACGGATTTACCGCAGCAGCCGGTGATCTAGCCAATGATGCAAGAGGCGCCCTCGCAGGAGCGACAGGAGCATTAGGTGGTGTCGGCAGCACCATACAGAGTCTAGCATCAAATGCAACAGGTGCACTTGCCGGCGCTGCTGGAGCACTTGGAGGAGTTGCTGGAGGAATTAGTAATGCCGGAGCAGCTATTGGCGCAAGTCTAGATAAATTAGGCCTAGCTGGAGGTGGGATTGGAGGAGGCCTCGCCTCACTAGCTACATCAATATCGTCAGCTGCTGGGATGGTTAACAATTTATTAAGTATGGCACGTGGCAAGAATCTTCCTAGCGGTGCAGAATTATTTAGTAAAGAAGGTTCATTTGTCAAGCTAGAATCGGGATCGGCTAGCGACTGGCGAGTAAAGTTAAATGCAAACTTTGGTCTATTTGGATCAGCATTTGATCGATTGTCCTCCACTGGAGGATTTGTTTGGCCTTATTTGCCAAGCATCACAGTATCTTCAAAAGCAAACTATGCTCAAATAGATACAGTACACAGCAATCAACCTTTTCAGGCTTACAAGAGCAGTCAAATAGATGACATTCAAATTTCCGGAGAATTTTCAGTAGAGAACGAACTAGATGCAGAATACTGGATTCAAGGTACTACATTTTTAAAAACAGCCACACGCATGTTTTTTGGTACCGGGCCTAATGTAGGTAATCCACCAATCGTCTGCAACCTCACAGGATACGGTGCTAGAGTATTTGCAGGAGTTCCAGTTATTGTAAAAAGTTTCTCAGTTGACTTTAAAGACGACGTTGCCTATATTAAACATTCTCTAAATGGTGCACCTCCTACCTGGGTTCCTGCAATGAGTACTATATCAGTGACAGTGTCCCCAATTTATAATAGAACACGTCTAAGACAATTTAATCTTACAGAATATGCCAACGGTAATATTGTAGCAGGCCAAGGATTTATCTAAAATGGCATCATATAATAAAACATCTCCCTACTATAACACGGTTCAAAATAATTTATATCTTGAATTATTAACCATTCGTCCAGTGCCTGCGGAAGCTGACGATTACAAATACATAATAGAAACACAATACAAACATCGCCCTGACCTATTGGCCTTTGACCTGTATGGTAATCCAAGACTATGGTGGGTTTTTGTTCAACGCAATATGGAGACACTAAAAGATCCTATATACGATTTTGCTCCTGGAACAATGATCTATTGTCCTAAAAAATCAAACATAGAACGATTTATCGGAATCTAAGATGACAATTTTTAGAGATATTGGTCAAACAATAAGCAATTTATTAACTCCGGCAGGAAATGCAATTTCACAAATTGCAACAACATCTGGATTGTCAGTTGGTTCAGTACAAAATATTACCAACGCTATCAGTGCCAACGCAGCCAGCTTTAATGTTTCAAAAATTGCAGATGTGATCACAAATCCCAGTACAACTTCTTTGCTAAAAGCCTTTGGTACTGTGACGCCATCTCCGGGTGGCCCGCCTTACGAGAATGTGCTAGAACAATTTGCCTCCTATTCTCCATTGTGGACACTATGTTGCCTAACACCTGAACAATTTAACAAACCTAGTTTATACCGAGGTTCTCCTTATTTGTTAGATAATATAGTACTATCTTCTGCAGGTAGATATGACAATCAGCGAACAAATACTCAATATGGTGCGCCGGAATACTATATTGATAATGTCACCATGACTTCACAACTAGGCGGTAGTGCGAAGTCTGGAAACACCAATGTGTCAAGTTTTAAATTTGACGTTTACGAACCGTATTCTTTGGGAATATTTTTACAAAGTCTACAGGCTGCCGCAATTAATTCAGGCTATCCCTCCTATTTAAATGATTGTCCATATTTGTTAAAACTCGAAATTAACGGATCATCTGATGACGGTGCTGTCTATAAAGGTTCCGATGAGCTAACAAAGTATTTTACAATTAAAATTACCAAAGTAGAATTTAAAGTAGATGAATCCGGAAGTAGATATACGGTTGAAGCAGCCCCTATGCACTACACTGGATTTAGTGATGTTGTAACTAATATAGCAACAGACGTTCGCGCTACCGGAATGACTGTAAGCGAAGTGTTAGTATCCGGCCAACAAAGTGTCTGCACAATATTAAATGAAAAACAATTAGTAAGAGTATCCGATGGTCAAGCAGCGTTTCCTGACATTTATGAAATTGTATTTCCTATTGACTCTTCAGATCCCGTCGGAACCGACAGTGAAGCATCGACAGAAATATTAAAAGCTATTGCAGACCCTAACGCAACTAAAACTCAAAAAATATCAAAAGCTAATAGAGAAAGTTTTTCTGAAAATTTTGGAGATGGCGAAATTGGCAAAGCTAGCATGGGATTTTCAGAAACGTCCGGCGGTAATTATAATTTTAAACTTGCCGGAGATGCAGTTGATGATGATGGAAGAATTGTTAGAGATTCAATGACTATTGACCCCAAGCAGCGAGAAATTAGATTTCCACAAACAACAAAGATTACTGAAATAATTCAACGTGTGGTATTAGCGTCAGAGTATTGTGTTTCAAAATTAAAACCGGAAGCGGTCAAAGACGGATTCGTAGATTGGTTTAGGATTGACGTTCAGATACAATTATTAGAGTTCGACCCTAAACGAAACGTACGGGCAAAAAAATACATTTATCGTGTTGTTCCTTTTAAGGTAAGCGGAGCAATTTTTCAAAATCCCTCGTCGGTGACTCCAGGAGGTGCAGCCCTAGAACGCATTATTGCCAAGAGATATGATTATCTTTATACAGGACAAAATAACAATATATTAAAATTTGATCTACAATTCAACGGACAATTTTATACAGGAATTTCACCAACGCCGTTGCAAAACAATGCTAATGTTTCTAATAAAGAGACTAATAATATTGCAGAAGAAAAAACACCGCAAGGAAGATTGCAAAAAGGTGCGGCCCCTGAAAGTGCAACAGCGGTCACCGGATCTGCGCCAACAAAGCCAAATCCTCTATTAACATTCCCGTCGATCTCAGGAGAGAAAACAGTTGAACAAATGGTAGCAGATAATTTTAATCAATCTTTTACTAGGTCTAGTGACATGGTCAATGTCAAGATAGACATTATGGGAGACTTGTATTTTCTTTCTGACAGTGGTTTGAATTCAAATTACTTTTCAGATCAGGGACCCAATACTCAAGTTAAACTAGACGGATCAATGAATTGGGAAGGCAGCGAAATTTTTATATACATAACCTGGCGAAACCCAATTGAACCAAATCTAGGAACAACCGGTCAAGGCGGACTGTACAATTTTCCTAATGGTGGAACAGTTACGCCTTTCAGCGGAATTTACAAAGTGACTGCCGTAGAAAATAAATTCTCTGGAGGAGTCTTTCAACAGACACTAGACCTAGCTCGTCAACCTCAACAAGACATTGACTATGTGGGTTCTGCAAAAATCTCTGCAGAAAACTCTGGAATGTACGATACCACAAAAGAAGATCCACCAAAAACTGGGCCTGTTGATTATACAGATGAAGAATTTGAAGGAAATGAAGATGAACTTGATTTTTAAAGGATAACAGATGTCAATAGAAAAACGGTCGCCAGAAAAACAAGGAGGCTCAAAACTTCCAGTAGGCATCATGATGGCTAAAGTAGTTGGCTACCTAGACCCGTCATTTATGTGTGGACTTGAAGTGACCCTACTAAGAGAAAACGGCAATGACATAGGAGACACAGGACAATCTTACGCAGTAAAATATGCTAGTCCATTCTACGGATCAACGGCATATGAAAATATGGGAATGAATGTTGGAGATTTTAACGACACTCAAAAAACTTACGGCATGTGGTTTCCTACAGTAGAAATAGGAACCACTGTATTAGTTGCCTTTATTAATGGTGATGCATCTGAAGGATATTTCATAAGTTGTGTCCCTGGACGATTTATGAATCAAATGATTCCGGCAATAAGCGGATCAAAATCATTTGAAGCTTCGGCCGAACAAAAAAAGAAATATGATACAACAAACGCCTTACCGGTTGCAGAAATTAACAGAAAAGCTAATACTCTTGAAAAAGGTACCAACACTGAGAAAATTAAAAAAGCCATCCACCCTATTGCTGATAGATTTTTAGAGCAAGGTCTATTAGAAGATGATGTACGGGGCGTGACAGATAGTAGTGGTAGACGAATGGTGCCTAATTCAGTTTTTGGCATTTCAACCCCAGGCCCGTTTGACAGAGGTCCTAACTCTAAAAAACAATACATCGGCAGCTCGCAGAGTAAAAGCCCCGTGCAAATGCCAGCCAGCAGACTAGGCGGAACCACACTGGTTATGGATGATGGCGATGATAGATATGTTAGAAAAACCCCTGCTGGTAAAGGCCCAGTCACTTATGCAGAAGTTGAAAAGAAAGAAAAAGGTGAAGTTGATATTCCTATCAATGAATATTTTCGAGTTAGAACAAGAACTGGCCATCAAATTCTTTTACACAATAGCGAAGATTTAATTTATATTGGAAACGCTAAAGGAACCACTTGGATTGAGCTTACCAGCAACGGAAAGATAGATATATTTGCCGAAGATAGTATTTCAATTCACACACAGAATGATTTAAATTTTAGAGCCGACAGAGATATAAATTTTGAAGCAGGTAGGAATGTTAACATTAGAAGTGTTGCAAGGACACAAATAGAATCCGGCACACTTATGAATTTAGTTGTTGGAACAAATGGAAATATTACAACAGCAGGGACTATGAGTGTAGTTTCTACAGGTGCAACATTTTTATCATCATCAGCAACAAATATAAACAGTACAGGAGCGTTGACTGCCACGGGCTCTGTAATTAACTTAAATGGTCCAACAGCAGCAAGAGGAGTAGCAGCTAAAATTTTACCAAGACATGATAATCCTGTTAGTAGTTCTGCAGAAAAATGGGGGGAGAAAACTAGGTATCAAAGCAAAACCCCAGTAAAGAGCATAATGAAACGTATACCAATGCACGAGCCTTGGTTGCTACACGAAAACCAAGCTCCGATGTCGTTAACTCCAACCGACACTGATAGAGAAAAATAATATGACAAAAATATACAATAAAAAAACTGTGGCTTCGCTGACAGCTAACAGCGGCAGTGCTAGTTCTACTGCATTTACCTACAACGGATTTAGTTCTCAAGAAACTAAATCTAACTTCAAACTTTATGACATTGATCTAGTTAAACAAGATATTATTAATCATTTTTATATTCGCAAAGGTGAGAAACTGATGAATCCAGATTTTGGCACAGTTATCTGGGATTTATTGTTTGAACAGTTTACTGAAGAAGTAAAAAAATTAATTACAGAAGACGTCGAACAAATTATCAACTATGATCCTAGGATAGCAATTAATGGCGTTATTATAGATAGCACAGACATGGGAATAAGAATAGAAGCAAATGTGACATATATCCCATTTAATATTAATGAAAGAATGACTTTTAATTTTGATAGAGAAAATAAAATTATAAACTGATCACTTTATTTTTTAGTTAAATACACAATAGGATAGTAAATTATGACAACAACGTCTAGACAAAATAACTTAATTTTAAACGAAGACTGGACTAGAATTTATCAGACTTTTCAAAGTGCTGACTTCAAAAGCTATGATTTTGAAAATCTTCGCAGAGTTATTATTGCTTATTTTAGAGAAAACTATCCTGAAGATTTCAACGACTATATTGAGTCTAGCGAGTATCTAGCACTCATTGATGCTATTGCATTCCTTGGCCAAAGTTTAAGTTTCCGAATTGACCTAGCCAGTCGTGAGAATTTTATTGAATTAGCTGAACGTAAAGAAAGTGTATTACGTTTATCTAAAATGTTGAGCTATAATGCTAAAAGAAATCTTCCGTCAAAGGGCCTATTAAAATTTGACACAGTTAGCACCACGGAAAACGTATTAGATAATAACGGTAAAAATTTAGCCCAACAGACAATTGTGTGGAATGACCCAACAAATCAAAACTGGGCCGAACAATTTATCACAGTACTTAATGCAGCAATGACTGATAACACTGAATTTGGTCGCAGTCAAGGATCCGCAACAATTGATAGTATTCCAACAGAACAGTATAGATTTAGAACTTCGTCAAACGATGTGCCAATCTTTACTTACAGTAAAGTAGTAGCCGGCCGCCAAATGACATTTGAATTGGTAAGTACCAGTTTTAAAGGTAAAGAAGAATTATACGAAGAACCTCCGGTGCCTGGAAATCAAATTGGTTTTATCTATAGAAACGACGGCAAAGGTGGTACAAGTTCTAATACTGGATTTTTCCTAATGTTTAAACAGGGCAGTCTCGAACTTGCTGATTTTTCAATAGATATTCCGACTACCAATGAACTAATTGCAGTTGATACTAACAATATTAATAATGACGATGTTTGGTTGTTCACACTAAATTCAGCAGGAGTACAGTTAAACGAATGGACAAAGGTATCCGCACTGATTGGAAATAATATTTCGTATAACAGCATTAATTCTAATATACGAAATATCTATTCTGTAATTACAAAAGAAAACGACAGAGTTGACTTGGCATTTGCTGATGGAGTATACGGAAATTTACCACAAGGTGCATTTAGAGTATATTACAGAACCAGCAACGGCCTTAGCTATCAAGTAGCTCCAAGTGAGATGCGAGGCATCAGCATTGCTATCCCCTATGTTAACAAGTCGGGAGTGCGGCATACACTAACAGTGACACTGAGTTTAAAGTATACAATTAGTTCGTCTACACCCAGCGAGTCAGTGGCTTCTATTAGAAAAAATGCTCCTGCACAATACTATACACAAAATAGAATGATAACTGGAGAAGATTACAATCTTGCTCCGTTGTCAACTTCACAAAATATTTTAAAAGTAAAAGCAATTAATCGAGTGTCAAGCGGAATTAGTAGAAATTTTGATTTAATAGATGCCAGTGGAAAATATTCAAGTATCAATTTATTTGCAGCAGACGGGTTAGTTTATAAAAGCGACATTGAAAGATCGTTAGCATTTAAATTCACTAACAAGATTGATATTATTAATTTTATAAGAAATAGTATTGAACCTATTTTTACATCTACTGATGTTTATAATTTCTATCTAACCAAGTTTGATAAAATTTTATTTACAGACATCAATTACAGATGGAATCAACTCACAACAGACGTCAACAATTCTACAGGATATTTTTATAATTCTGTTGATTCTACAATTTTAAAAGTTGGATCTTACACAACCAGTACACTAAAGTACATAACTCCTGGAACCTTAATAAAATTTACAGCACCCGCGGGCCAGTCGTTTAAGAAAGGAAAATTAGTAGCAACAAATGTAAACGATCCTGAACAAACTGATCGTCTTTGGACTAAAGTTGTAAAAATAACAGGCGACGGAACCAACGCCGGAAGAGGTGTACTCACGTCGGGCCTAGGTCCAGTACAGTTCAGCGATATAATTCCCACAGCAGCTATTGCATCTCGTATAGTGCCCAAATTTATTAATAATCTTTCTGTGGGCCTAGAAACAGAAATGATCAATTTAATGTTGGCTAATCTTAATTTTGGCCTACGTTATTCTATTGCTGACCTAGATTGGAAATTAGTTTCAACATCTAACTTGAATTTGCTGGGGAATTTTAGTCTCGGTAAAGCAGGAGACATTGCTAACACCAGTCTTGATTCATCGTGGATAGTTGCATTTGTTAAAGAAGCAGACGAATATTTTATTAGAATACGAGGTCTTAATTATATATTTGGAAGCCTAGAAGAAACTCGGTTCTATTTTGATTCTGCTCAAAAAACCTATAACGGAAAAACTGGTGACGTTGTAAAAGACCAAATACGGATCTTAGGCATTAACACAGATAGTAATCTGGTATACCCGTTAATACAAGATATTAGGTTTGAAGTCAGCGACACTATTAAATTTGATGACGGTTATCAAAGTACTGACGAAATAAAAATTGCGTTCTTTGATGCAGACAGTGACGGCGTAATTGATAACCCTGAAGCATTTGAACAAGTTGTCGGACCGGATCTAGACCTTAATTTCCTATTTTTTATAGAGTTAGTTGACATTGCAGGAAACAAGATTAAACAATTTGTCAATAATTCAGATAATCATATAGTAATAATACAAAGAGAAAGTCTAGTTAATGTGAATGATTATGTAGACGGCACACTGATATATTTCTATGACAGTGATGAAAACGTTGTAAAACGTGTTGATAAATCAACCAATACTTTGGTATTAGAAAGTACATATAGTGCTAACATCGGTCGTGCCGGATTGAAATTTCAATATATTCATAATGCCAACGTTGATCGAAGAATAGATCCTAGTTCAAGTAATATAGTAGATGTTTATCTATTAACAAGAAGTTACAACACTGCATTTAGAAATTATCTTGCAGGCGCTGCCGCAAAACCAGAAGAGCCAAACAGCGATAGTTTGAGGATTGCATTTGGGTCAAATTTAGATTTAATAAAATCTATATCAGACGAGATAATATATCATCCTGTTTCTTATAAAGTTTTATTTGGCCCTACGGCTGATGTAAAACTACAGGCAAAATTTAAAATTGTTAAAAATCCCAATAAATTAATTAACGATAATGATCTAAAGGTTAGAGTTATCAATGCAATAAACGACTTCTTTGATATTAACAATTGGGATTTTGGCGATAGATTCTATGTGAGTGAAATGATAACATATGTTGTAAACACAGTCTCACCCGATATCAGCAACATGGTAATTCTTCCAAGGCAAATAACGCAGTCGTTTGGCAGCTTGTTTGAAATACAAAGTAGAGTTGACGAAATTTTTGTTAGCGGTGCTACAGTTGATGATATAGAAATAGTTTCTTCTATTTCTGCATCCGAACTTAGAATATCCGTTGATTCAGTTATATCGAGTACAAATTAAAAATGGCAGATAAAAATTTCCCCCAAAGTCAAATACCCATTAGAAAAACTTCTGAACTTTTACCTCAGATTTTTCAAACAGCAGCAAACCAAAAATTTCTAGCAGCCACTCTAGATCCGCTGGTGCAGCCAGGCGTTCTTGAAAAGAAAGTTGGATACGTTGGAAAAAGATATGGAAAAACCTATAAGTCTCAAGATGTTTATCTTGACTCCGACGAAACTCTACGAAGCAGGTATCAATTAGAACCCGGAGTCGTAGTCAATCAAAATGAAAAAATAACAAATTTTTACGATTACTTAGATTTTAAAAATCAACTAAAGTTTTTTGGTAATCTAGGCGATCGAGACGATCTAACAGTATCTCAAGATCATTATACCTGGAATCCTCCTATTGATTGGGACAAGCTGATTAATTATAGAGAGTATTATTGGGTTCCCGAAGGCCCGCCTGTAATCAAGATTCTTGGACAGGCTCAAAATATCACAAGTACGTATAGAGTTACGGTGGGGGCGGGTAGTGTTTTTATCTTTACTCCTGACGGATTAACTAACAACCCTGCGTTAACTTTGTACAGAGGTCAAACGTACAAATTTCAAATTTCCGCCGCCGGCAATCCTTTTGTAATTAGGACAACAATTGATACTGGGTCATTAACTTATAATCCGTTATTTCCGTATTCCAAAGGCCAGTTAACAGTTTTTGATGGAAAAATATGGAAAGCTAAAAATAATATTAATGCTTCAGACGGTAGTACCATAGATGAAAATTCTGATGACTGGGAATTTGTTGACGTTTCTAACAACACCACATCTTTTGATTACACAAAAGGGCTAACAAACAATGGAACAGAAAACGGAACAATTACCTTTACAATTCCGTTAGATTCGCCCGATGTTCTGTTCTACCAAAGTTATACAGACCCAAATAAATTTGGTCGATTTATTATCTCTAACATAGAAGACAATACTAAAATTGATATTGAAAAAGAAATTATAGGAAAGGCAACTTATACCAGCAGTAATGGTATTTCATTCAGTAATGGCATGGTTGTTTATTTTAGTGGAAAGGTTATTCCTGAAAAATATTCTAAACAATCGATGAACAACAAGTGGGTAGTCGAGGGAGTGGGCGATCGGATTTCATTAGTAAATGTTGCTGATCTAGTGATTTCTACAACATTTTCAAACACAAGTCCTGAGATCCTATTCGATAACGGTGGATTTGATAGTCAGCCGTTTGATGATGCAACAGCATTCCCTAACGACAAAGACTACATTACCGTTAACCGATCCAGCCTAGATTCTAATCCTTGGTCTAGATATAACAGATGGTTTCACCGATCAGTGTTGGATTACGCACATTCTCTTAATGATTCCAGTTTTGAAGCTGCTGAAACAACTAGAGCCAAGCGCCCAATTATTGAATTTAAACCAAACTTAAAACTATATAATCACGGAACAGTTGCACAACCAGCAGTAGATTACGTTGATGATTTCACTACCGATGTATTTTCAGTAATAGAGGGCAGTACTGGTTACATCATCGACGGAGAAAATCTATTTGATGGTGCAAGAATCTTAATCACCAACGATCGTGACATTTTAGCAAATAATCAAATTTATATTGTAAAATTTATTACACATCTTAATGTAAAACAGATAAGTCTTATAAGAAGTTCAGAAGTAAACACAGATGTCGGCGAGTGCGTATTAGTTAGACGCGGCGCAAGAAATAAAGGATTCATGTTCCACTTTGACGGAACAACTTGGATTCGAAGCCAAACAAAAACCAGCGTCAACCAGCAGCCGTTGTTTGACATGTTTGATAGCGATGAAGTTAGTTTTGGAAACCAAGAAACGTATTCTGTTAGTTCTTTTGCTGGAACACCTATACTAAGTTATAAACTAGGAACCGGTGTAATAGATAAAGAGCTTGGATTTAGTATAAGTTATCTTAATATTGATAACGTTGGGGATATACAATTTAATTTTAATTTAGACAGCGACATGTTTGTCTACAAAGTTGGTCAAAATAGTGTTGAGAAAAATTTAGCAACGGGATTTTATAAATTTAATGACACAAAACAATTTGAAAATGGGTGGATTAAATTAAATCCAGAATTCACCCAACCCATAATTGACACAATATTGATTCAGACAACTACTAATAAAATTACAACTACAACAGTTGACTGGGCAACTTTAGATGATAGTGAAATTACAAAGATATTATTTTATGTAAACGGAATTCAATCAAGATCTAACTATATTAGAACTGACGGAACTTTTGTTTTTACAAACAATTTTAATATCGGTGATACAATAACAATTAAATTATTTGCAAATATTGCCCCAGATGATGGCTATTATGAAATTCCTCTTGGCTTAGAAAAAAATCCTCTAAACGAAAAAATAAAAACGTTTACACTAGGCCAAGCAGCTGACCATGTGTCTACCGGCTTAGAGATTGCAGATGATTTTATTGGCAAGTATCCGGGAAACAATAATTTACGAGATATAAGTGGGTATCAAAATTTAACAAGAAGATTTTTAAAACATTCTAGTCCTGCTCCTTTATCAATTATGTTATTATGCGATAAAGAAACAAATATTGTTAAATCTATTCAGTATGCAAAAAAAGCCTATACTGATTTTAAAAATAGTTTTATAACATTAGCCAATGAATTATATTATGACCAATCGCCTAATGATTTTATAGATTCGATATTAGAAGAAATTAGTAAATCTCAAAATTCAAGCAGACCGTTTGCTGGATCAGACATGATTGGTAGCGGTGCATACTCGTCAATTGATTATGTTGTAGAAGACATAGGAATTAAAACATTTGCACTATCGGAAAAATTTGATTTATTAAAATTAAGTTCTAAGGCTGTATATGTTTACTACAACGGTAGACAGTTATTAGTAAATCGTGATTACGAGTTTAATGCTACCTTTGGTTTTGTTAATTTAAAAATTAATTTAATTGAAGGTGACCGAATTCAAATTAGGGAATATGTTTCTACAGCCATAAACTTTATTCCTCCAACACCTACTAAATTAGGACTTTACAAAAAGTATACTCCAAGAAAATTTTTAGATGACACCTATCGTGTTCCAAAAGAAGTTATTCAGGGGCACGATGGCAGCATCACGGTTGCCTACGGCGATTTTAGAGATAATGTGCTGTTAGAATTAGAATATAGAATTTACAATAATATTAAACAAGAGTATAACGAAAAAACATTTGACATTGATAGTGTGTTAGGCGGCTACTACGGGAATACACCGTTTGGTAAAGCTGAAGTAGACACTATAGTGACCAATGAATTTTTAAAATGGACTTCAGGTACAAGTATTGATTATGTAAGTAATAGCTATTTTGATACAGAACAGGCATTTACGTATACCTATTCAAATATGGCTGATCCAACCGGCACTAAAAATTTGCCGGGATACTGGAGAGGAGTATATCTATGGTTCTATGATACAACAAGACCACACCAATGTCCGTGGGAAATGTTGGGATTTAGTGAAAAGCCTACATGGTGGGAAAGTGAGTACGGTCCTGCGCCTTACACGTCTAATAATTTAATTCTTTGGGAAGATATTCGTGACGGCAATATCCGTCAGGGTAATCGCGCTGGTATACAAGATAGATACAAACGCCCGTCGATAACACAACATATTCCGGTAGACAGTGATGGAAATTTATTAAGCCCGTTAGACTCGGGACTTGCTAGAAACTTTTCATTAATTAATAATCGAGGAGATTTTGTACTAGGTGACATTGGCCCTGTAGAATATGCATGGAGATCTAGCAGTGAGTGGCCGTTTGCTGTTGCAACTGTGCTTTGTCTATTAAAACCTATTGAATATATTGCTGACGGATTTAATCGATCTACAGTTTCTACAAACAAATTAGGTCAAACAACTCATTCTACTACAGAATTATTTTTAACCATTGACGATTTGCTTTATCAGACAACTTTAGATACTCCTGTATCTGGATTGGTAATTTATATTACAAATTATTTAAAGAGTAAAGCTTCGGATATTTCTATTTTAAAAGACAAATTGTCGAACCTAGATGTAAAATTATCTAGCAGACTTTCTGGATTTGTTGACCAAACTCAACAAAAATATATTTTAGATAGTAAAAATCCTAAATCGGTTACAAGCAGTATTTTTATTCCTCCTGAAAATTACGACATACATTTCAATGTAAGCTCACCAATATCAAATCTTACATATAGTGGAGTTATTTTAGAAAAAACTAATCGTGGATATAAAGTTTCTGGATATGACAATTCTATACCGTTATTCTATTATTATGAGGCAGTAAATTCTCAAACCGACCCAATCGTGACAATTGGTGGTGTTAGCGACAATTTCTTAGATTGGGCCGGTAATCAATTTTATGGAAATGGTATTGTAGCTAGATTTAAAAATAATTATTACAGAAGCTTAAGCAGCCATACAAGTGATTTTGAATTTTCCGAAACTCAGAATAATGTTGTAATTTGGAAACAATTGCCTAAGTTGCCAATGATTGGCGGAACTGAGGCACGTAAACGTAGAAATTTCAATAAACTTCAAGTTAAAAAATTATCCTACGGAACAGTATTACCTACGATTCAGCAGGTAGTTGATTTTTTATTAGGCTACCAGGAATATCTAAAAAGCGTAGGATTTATTTTTGATTTTTATGATACTGAAAATGCAACTGCCAGAGATTGGTTTACGTCAGTTAAAGAGTTTATGTTCTGGAGTCAGCATAACTGGGCTGATGGATCTCTGTTAACCTTAAGTCCGGCCGCGTCGTTTATAAAATTAAAATTCTCTGTGGGTGTTGCTGACAATATATTAGACAGTTTCTATGACTATCAGGTATTTAAAAATAACGGAACCCCACTTCTACCTAGATATATTAATGTAAATAGAGACTTTCAAGAAATATCCATCTCTACTGTAGACACAAATGACGGTATTTATTTTTTAAAATTACATTTTGTTCTCAAAGAACATATTGTGGTGTTTGACGATAGAACAGTATTCAACGATGTAATCTATGACAAGCCAACTGGCTATCGTCAAGAACGTATAAAAAGTCGTGGCTTCCGCACCGTTGATTGGGATGGAGATTACACTAGTCCTGGATTCCTATTCGACAATGTTAATATCCAAATATGGCAACCATTTACAGATTATAAACTAGGAGATATTGTTGCTTACAAGTCGTATTATTGGACTAGCAAATACAATCAACTAGGATTAGAAGAATTTCAAGATGCAGGATGGACTAAATTAGATTCTACTCCAAGTAAATCACTAATTCCCAACTTTGATTATAGAATAAATCAGTTTGAAGATTACTACGAAGTCAATACAGACGGTGTTGGATCGAGTCAGCGAGATCTAGCAAGACATGCAATCGGTTATCAACCAAGAGAATATCTACAAAATCTAGCAGAAGACGAAATAACTCAATTCAGAATTTATCAAGGTTTCATAAGGGAAAAAGGAACAGCAAACGCTATTGTTAAAGTTTTTGATAAAATCAGTAGAACTCAAGATGATAGTGTTGTGTTAAATGAGGAATGGGCATTTAAATTAGCTCAATACGGCGGAACAGACCAGCTCAAAGAATTCGAATTTGAAATTACAAAAGACCAATTCAAAATTAACCCGCAGCCAATTTTAATAACTTACAGCGAAACCAGCGGAGTTTTGTTAGACCAGTATTTGCAAATCAATTCTTCTAAATTTACAATAGCAGACACTCCGTTTACCACAACGTTAAATCCTTTAGTAAACTATACCAATAATTCACGCTCGGCTGGATTTGTCAACAAAAAACATGTTGATTTTATTTTAAAAAATAGAGATGACATATTAAATTTAAACATACGAGAAGTATTTGATAATACACATCTTTGGATTACATTTGACAATTCGTCGTGGACGGTTCTACGTTATAATGAAGAATTAGCACTAGGGATAGTTAGGGTAGAAAAAATTATTCCCACCGAAATAGAAGTAGAGTTGAGTCGTATTCACAATTTAAAAGTAGGAGACATTGTAGGAATTCGATATGTATTAAATTTAAACGGATTCTTTAAGATCACAGCAGTCACTAATAAGACTATTATAGTAACTCCTAGTTCTACAGATGTTCCAGAAATAGAAGATAGTACGTCTTCAGTTTTAGGAATATTTACAGTTGTAAGATTTTCAACATATCAACAGCTTGATCCACAAAAAACTTCAGTGCTCAAGTTAGGATCAAAGTTGTGGGTAGACAATAACGGGTCTGACAAATGGGAAGTCATTGAAAAGACTAAGCAATATACCACATATGAATTTGGTGATTATGGAATTACCACCCCAATAGGGACAGGTACGTCTATTGTCTATCTTGATAGCTTAAAACAAATTGCTACCGGTATTCCAGGTTCTGGTTATGTGATGATCTACACCGCTCAGACTGCTGGATCACAAATAACGCTAAAGCAAATTGTAGCACCACCCGATGGGTTTGAAACAGTAGTATCTGGTTCCTTTGGCAAAGTACTAGCAACAAGCCCAGACAACAAATGGTTGGCAGTGGGATCCCCAAATGCCAGCGGTGTAAAAAGCGCCTACCAGGGAGAACTATATCAGTATAGAAGTTATCTTGCAGGAGAGATAGTTCTATATCAAGGTAAACTTTGGGAAGCAGTCAACAACATTGCATTAGGTGACGGCAGCTCAATTAATTTTAACAGCGAAGATTGGAAACCAGCAACAATTGTAAATGCTAATCCGGCCGCTAGGGGCAACGGATTTACCGACCAGGGAATGATATCCTTGTACAAATATGTACAGGGACAATGGGAAATTGCAACTAGTTTTGTTAGTCCAAGACAAGCGGAATTTGAAGAATTTGGCAGTGCAATATCGATCGGAGTTTCTGGTACAACTTATTACATGGCGGTGTCGGCAGTTGGCTCACTATGTGATCCTGTAATAGGTCCTAACACAGGTAAAGGTAGAGTATATCTTTACACATACAATGGAACTGAGTGGGCGCATTTAGAAAATACCAAGTATCTAGGAGTTTACCAACCATCGGCCTTATCTTTTTACCCTGCTGGATCAATAGTGTGGTCCGAAGGCAGTCTATGGGAAGCATTATACGACAACTATGGAGACGGTAGTTCGTTATCCCTATTGTCAAACGACTGGAAAAAATTAGATCCAGTTTCTACCCAATCTTCTTTGCCGACTAACATTGCCATGGACGATGACGGCTCAACTCTAGCAGAAGGTCTGTTAAGTCCAACTCAACTGGCCGAATTAGTAAAAGAAGGTGACCAATTCGGTATTAGTTTAACTATGAGTCGTGATGGTGGAATTTTAGTTGTTGGGGCACCAAACAGCGACGGTCAATATTTTGCCAACTATCGAGGAAACTGGAATGTCTATCAAGAATATAGAGAAAATGATGTTGTAAAATGGCAAGGTGGCTATCATAGATTAACTGACTCAACAACATCATCAATTACCAGCCTCAATCAATACCCAGATAATGGACTACCTTGGCTAAATGTAGGCGATAGTGCATCACCATCAACAGGTAAAATTTATGTATACGAAAGAGATGCAAATAATTTGTATTCTCTATCTCAGACAATTACAGCAGAATCTCTTTCTAGTATTAACGATACCACAAATTCTGGCATCATCGCATCTGGTGATCAATTTGGTTTTGCCATAGACATTGATGCATCGGGAACTACTATTGTTGCAAGTAGTCCGTTAGCCGATATTAATAAACAGAATCAAGGTGCAGCCTATGTATTTAGACGTGATTCAACTCAACAGCAATATAGATTAAAGCAAAAATTACAAAGTTTTGAATATTTTACCAATGAATATTTTGGTTCTAGTTTATCTATTACCCCATCGACAGAAAAGATTGTTATATCTGCAAAAAATTCTGGATACTTTATAACAACACAGTTTAACTTAGGTACAACATTTGATAAACGTAGAACTACATTTACTGATCCTAGAGGTTTTCCGGGCCAGGTTTATGTCTACGAACGAAAAGATGAAGGATATTTTTTAGTTGAAAAACTAGAAGCTGACTTTCAGTCAGGCGAATCATTTGGATATTCTATAGATGCAGCAAGTTCAATCGTGGTAGTGGGCTCACCTACTTACCAAATTGACGGATTGTCGGCCGGTAGAATTAGACTGTTTAAAAAGACTCCAGATACAAATAGTTTTAACACCATTGCACAACAAACTGATCTTATAGATATTGATTTGTTAAAAAATATTGAACTATACGATAATGTCAATAATAAAAAAATTGCCGACTTAGATATAATTGACGGATTTAAACTTAAAATCTTAGGTACTGCTGAACAAGAAATTTCTTTTAAAACTGTTTACGATCCTGCAATATACATAACAGCCACTGAAGATCAAGTAATTGACGAGACACAGGCTTGGTTTGAAAAGAATGTTGGTCAGATATGGTGGGATCTCAGCGCAGTAAAATATTTAAATTACGAACAAGATGATTTTTCCTATAGAATAGGCAATTGGAATGCACAGGCAGTTGGATCATCTATAGACATATATGAATGGGTAGCAAGTCCGTTATTACCGTCCGAATGGAGCATATTGGCCGATACCGTAGAAGGACTGGTAGAAGGTATATCAGGCCAACCTAAGTTTGTTGATGATACAGTTTTTAACACAAAAGTTTTTTATAATCCTAATACAGGATTAGAAACAGGAACAACTTATTATTACTGGGTCAAATCTAAAGCAACACTGCCAGACACCAATGGCCGTAGAATATCGGCGGCTTCGATCAAAACAGCAATAGATAATCCAATTGGTTCCGGTATTCCTTTTATTGCGGTAATAGGAGTTGACAAGTTTTTAGCTTACAATTTGCCAGCTGCAATTTCTACAAATACTGCCTTGATAAATTTTGAATACGTAAAAAATCTTAACCAGTTAAATCCTATTCATAGAGAATATCAGTTGTTAACCAGCGGCGTTGCTGACAGCTTGCCTTCAGTATATCTAGAGAAAAAGTGGATAGATAGTCTGGTCGGATCAGACGAAGCAGGTAATTCTATTCCTGATCCTAAATTACCAGCTAAGAAAAAATACGGGCTAAGTTTTAGACCTCGTCAGAGTATGTTTATTAATAGAGACAAGGCTCTAAAAATTGCTATTGATAATATTAATTTTATTTTATCAACTAGACCGTTTACAGATTTAATTAATTTTGAAAACTTAGATAAGTTAGATCCTATTCCTAGCGAAGAATTAAATCAGTATGATATTAAGATAGATACTAATATAGATCTAGAGCA
>Ga0209191_1000671_pt1 | contig 25453 bp, 39 predicted proteins | sample S_130626_EF_Meta_FD_187320 | JGI IMG/M metagenome (GOLD analysis project Ga0209191, IMG submission 187320) | Freshwater microbial communities from Lake Simoncouche, Canada to study carbon cycling - S_130626_EF_MetaG (SPAdes) (version 2) | ecosystem: Environmental > Aquatic > Freshwater > Lake ...
AATATTATAATGGCACATGCCTTAGCCGGAGCTGGAAAAACTTACATATCAATACAAAAAGGATTAGAACTATTATTACACAAATCATCACCAATTGAAAAACTTATTATAATTAACCCAACCGTAGATGTTGGCAACGAAGATAAGTTAGGTCATCTGCCTGGTGATTTGATGGAAAAGATAGAAGTACACAATGAATCATCTTTATTTATCTTAAACAAAATTATCGGACCTGTTGAAGTTAAGAAATTAATTGAAAACAAAAAGTTAGAGTTTAGGGTTATGAACTTTTTAAGAGGTATTAACTTTGAAAAAAGTTATATTATTTTAGATGAGGCACAAAATGCCTCACCACTACAATTGAAAACTTTAATCACTAGAATTTCAGATGATTCAAAATTAATTATAGAAGGTGACCTTTCTCAATGTGACAAGTATCGTGCTAATGGAGTACCTGCTTATCAAAAAAGTGGATTCTATGATATATGGAAACGATTAGCAGGAATGAAGGGAGCTTATCAAATAGAATTTGCTTCATCGGATTGTATTCGTTCAGGCATTGTTAGAAGGGTACTTGAAAGATATGAATTAGAAGAAGAAATTATATTAGGTGAAAGTAATCCATTTGAATTAAATTTAGAGGCACCATCAGAAGGAGAGCTAATTGAGGGAGTACATATTATAGAAAATTAATATATAATCAAAAATAAATTATAACTCGTTGATTTTCAACGGGTTATTTTTTGTCTTTTATTTGGTAAATTGATGTATTTTTCGTATCTTTACATAGTAAATAACCAATAAAAATATGACAAACAAAAAGATTGTATGGATTGATATGGATGGTGTTTTGGTAGATTTCGGCAAGCATGTTGAAAATACTATTTCAGAAAACACATTCTTAAAAGAAAACTATAAAGGTAGATATGACCACATACCTGGTATATTTAGAAATCCACCACCAATTGAAAGAGCTATTGATGCTATCCATCAATTAATAGCAAGTGAAAAATATCATTTGTATATTGCTACCGCATCACCTTGGGGGAATCCTATGGGAGCTATGGATAAAAGATTTTGGATTGAAGAACACTTTGGTAGAATATTCCATAAAAAAATGGCTATTACTCATTTAAAGAATTTATTGATTGGAGATTATTTAATTGATGATAGAACTGCTAATGGAGCAGGTGAGTTTAAAGGTGAACATATACATTTCGCAACTGATAAGTTTCCCAATTGGGAGGCCGTTTTAAAACATTTATTATAATATGAAAAAAATAATACCCCTCTTACTTTTATTTTCAGCATGTTCTAAAGAAGATTTAGTTATATCACAAAAAACATATTCTATAAAAATAGATTCTGTTTTAAATTCAAGTGGAACTAAATCTTTATTATTTGATGCTAATGGATACTATCACCTTAAACTTGATGTAAGACAAAATCAAACATTAAGTAGAGTTACTGGTAAAGTATTATTAGATGGTAAAGAACCATATCCACCTGAAAAAATTGATTGGGAAAGTAATTTATATTGGTGGCTTAAAAAAGGAGATACGGTAGCATATATTACTAAAGCTTATGTAAACTATTTCACAGGCCAATATACTATTGTTAATTTACCACCATTAATAGCATCTAAAGATGAATTAGTACCAACAAGTAATTTTGCATCATATAGTGGTAATGGTGGTGAAATAAATAATATGATAGCACCAATTGGTAGAATGAAAGGTGATACTCTTATTTTAAAAGCTAAACATACTCCATCAAATAAAATAATATATACAAAAATAGTTTTAGAATAATGAGAAAGAAAGAAATAAAATTACCATTAACTCCAATAACTGAAAAAACATTTAAAAGACAAGGTTGGAAAAAAATATCAAGTGGAGATGGATTCGATGATGAGGCACCAGATGATAGTGGAGAGCATTATTATTTTACACTACCAATACCAAAAGATAGAGATGATGAATTTGCAACAATGTTTGTATCAAATGCAACTGATGAGTTAATCATTTTGAGAGATATTGGTTTAAAGCCAGGGCAATATTTTATTGAGTTAATGGATATGGATGGACTTGGATTTTGTAGTAGTGAGGAAGAATTATCTATATTATATAACGCTCTTACTGGAGATGATATTGAAGAAAATTTGGAGAATTAAAAAATAAATCGTATATTTGTATTATGAGAAATTACACAGAACAACAATTACAGGCTAACTATGATAAGTTTATAGCCTTCGTTAAAAAAGCATTTGCTTCACAACCTAAAAGATTAGAGAAGCTATTACATATGTATTCCCCAGAAGAATTGGGTATGGAATTAACGGTAGCTCCGGCAAGTGGTAGACTGCATTTTCATTCGGCATACATTGGTGGTTATATTGACCATGTTATGAATGTATGTAAAAATGCAATTGGGCAAATGACACAATTTAAAAACAATGGTGGTACTATTGATTTTGAAGTTGAAGAATTATTATTTGCAGCATTACATCATGATTTAGGAAAATTAGGAGATGCAGCAGGTCCTTATTACATCCCACAAGAAAGTGATTGGCATCGTAAGAATCAAGGTTCAGTATTTACACAAAACGGACAATTACATTATATGGATGTAACACATAGAGCATTGTGGTTATTACAAAAGTATGGTATTGAGTTTACACAAAAAGAAATGATTGGTATTATGTTAGCTGATGGTTTATATAACAAAGCTAACGAAAAATATTTTATTTCTTACAGTGAGGAGTTTTCATTAAAAACTGAATTACCATATTTGTTACATTGGGCAGACCATATGAGTTGTAGAATTGAAAGTTCAGAATATAAAAATGGAATTAAATTTTAATTTCATTATATTTATAAACCGATAGAGCTGGCCAGCATATCGGCGTATCATCCAAAAGGAGATACAAATTAACGCTTAAAAAAGTAAAAATGAAAGCACAAATTCAAAAGGGATTCCCTATTCCCCAATTTAGGGACGAGTTCTTCTCACCATTAGATACTTTATTTGATAAAGTATTTTCAGAATCATTTCCTGAATTATCAAAGGAAATTGGTATCAACGCATTTCAACAAGCAGCTTATCCAAAATGTGACATCATTAATTTTGATGACCGTATTGAGATTGTAGCAGAAGTTCCGGGACTAACCAAAGAACAAATTACCATTGATGTAGATGGTGATGTGATTACACTAAAAGGAGAAAAATCAAGTAAAGCAACCGAAAAAGAAGGTGGAGTATATCTTCGTAGAGAAGTTAAACGTTCATCGTTTTTAAGAAGTTTTACGGCTGATTCTAAAATCTTTGATTTAGATAGTGTAAAAGCATCATTTGAAGATGGTGTATTGGAGTTACAAATACCAAAGAGAGAACCCGAAAAACCAAAGAAACGAACGGTTTCAATTGGTTAATTTAACTAAACAAACAAACTAACAATAGTGGGGGTGAGTAAAATCACCCTCATTTTTATTTAGAGTATATTTATATATACAATTTAAAAAACAAATTATGAAACCAGAATACAAAATGAGAGCTCAAGAGCATTTAGAAGCTATTACTAAAAGAGCTAAAGTTATTGCTGAAATGTTAAAAGGTGAAAGACCTGCAGACCAAGCACAAGCAATTAAGTTATCAAATGAAATCGAAAGATTGGTAGAATTAACAACAAACATCGTAGATTTATCATAATGAATTGGTTAAAGTTCTTAGTTGGATTTTCAGCACTAATTATTGCTGGATGTGCAGCATTCTTTTCAGTAACTGGATTGGGTGTACTATTTAGTGGAGCATCAACGGCAGTTATGGTGATGGCAGGCTCATTAGAGTTTGCTAAATTAGTTGCTGCAACGTACCTAAAGCAAATGTGGGATGAAATTAAGGGTTTTAATAAGTGGTATTTAACAATAGCAGTAGGAATTCTTATGATGATTACATCTGCTGGTATATTTGGATACCTTTCTAACGCTTTCCAAGCACAATCCCTTCAATTACAGCAAGTAGATAGAGAAGTATTAGTATATTCTACTAAAATTGAGCAAAGTAACTCTCAAATTACTCAATTAAATACTCAATTAGGGCAATTATCCTCAACACAAAACACAATTTTAGATAAGGGTAAGATAAATAACCGACTTTTACGTTCAATTGATAATAAAGATAAGCAAGTTGCTACAATTAATAAGAAAATTAGCACTTTGCAAGATGAAAACGCTAAAAATACCGAAAAAATTAACGAAATTAAGATAAAAAATTTAGGATTAGAGAAAGAAGTAGGTGGATTTCGTTTTATTGCCGAAGCATTTGGTATAGAATTGAAAAATGTAGTAAAATTCTTTATATTTTTGATTGTAATAGTGTTTGACCCTCTTGCAATCGCTCTAATTATAGCATTTAACGGATTAATTGGTAAAAAACGTACTATAATCGAAAAAAATCACCAAATAAACGAAAATAGTGGAAAAAATTCCCATAATTTAAGTGATTTAGATGATTTAATGGAAGAAAATTACAAAAATTATGAGTTATATGGTGATATTGAGGCGGAAAATAATAAAAGAATGGATATTATCGGGCAAAACGGAAATGAAGGATTGCATTATGATAATGAACCAATATTAGCATCTGAAACCGATTCAGATGTATTCTTTAATACAATAGAGAACTCACCAACTCCAAGTGAGGAGCTTATAAAGGCAGCTGAAAAATATAAAGAGAAATTACTTCAAAAAGAGGACATAAAAAAAAAAGAAATTGATTCCGATACAAAAAATGTGGAAGAATATGAAGTAACACTAACTGATGAAGATAAGAAAGCATTGGAGCCTGAAATAACTGATGAAATACTGATGAACCTCCAAACGGATTATTCAAAGAGACCTATTGATTATGATAATGATGGTACTATTGATGGATATGATACAAATGGCGATGGTATAATAGATATAGTAAGAGCAGAACATCCAAGTAGAGCATCCGCAATAAAGAATATGTTACCTTACTACGCTAAGCCTGAATTTAATTGGGATGACCGTAAGAATTGGATAAATGACCAAAATGCGGTTAATTATTGGATAAAAAACATTAAGCCTTCCCAATACCCAACTGACTTCTCAGGAAAATCATATTAATATTTGGTAAAGTGAAATAATTTTCGTATATTTGTATAACAACAAATTATATCGAAATGATGAACTTAGGATATGCATGTATTAATATGAGTATAGGTAAAAAAGTAACTACTAACCGAAGTATGGTTAAACGTACTTTTCAAGCAAAAGGTTTAGATTATGTATCAGAACTTGCGTTACTCAATGCAAAAGATATCATTAAAATTTTAGAATGGAATAGATTAAACGGAATTAAATTCTTTCGTTTATCATCTGCTATTGTACCTTGGGGAGATAATATTGATTTAACTCAATTAAAAGATTATAAAGAGATTAAGAGTGAGTTAAAGAAAGCAGGGGATTTTGCAAAATATTGGGGAATTCGTATTACATCACATCCTGGTCCATTTGTAGTTCTAACTTCACCAAAAGAAAATGTTGTAGAAGCAGCTATTAAAGATTTAGAATTACATGGTAAGATATTTGATATGATGGGGTTATCTAAAACTCCTTATAACAAAATTAACATACATTGTAACGGAGTATATGGCGACAAAATATCGGCAATGGATAGATTTTGTAAAAATTTCAAAAGATTATCTAAATCAGTACAATCACGTTTGACTGTTGAGAATGATGATAAAGCATCTATGTATTCGGTATGTGATTTAATGTATATTCACGAAAGAATCAAAATACCTATTGTATTTGATTATCACCACTACCAATTTTGTAAAGGTGTGTTATCGGAAGATGAAGCATTAGAATTAGCAGTATCAACTTGGCCAATTGGTATTACTCCTGTTGTTCATTATTCAGAATCAAAAGCATTACATGAAAACGATTCAAAAGTAAAACCACAAGCTCATTCAGATTATATTAAACATTTACCAAATACATATGGTATCAATGTAGATATTATGGTTGAGGCAAAAGCAAAAGAATTGGCAATTTTACCTTTCATTAAATAAATTATGAGTACAGCAAAACTTATAGATATAACTCCATTTGGTCCTACAATTATTAAAGTTCATTATGATGGATTTAATTGGAGTGAATTAAAACCAATATGTGATGAGATGATTATAAAATCTCCTGAAAACGCTCAATTAGAAATTGGAGGAGGTAGTAGTTCAGTTTATAATTGGCAAAATCAACCACATAAGAATCCCGCTTTTAAAAAATTCTACGAATGGCTAACTCCAATAGTTAATCATATTCTTTTAGAAGAATGGAAACTTTTAAAAGAATTTGGATATTATTATGGGAATTCTTGGGTTAATGTACATCCAAACGGTGGAGTAACTACCGAACATAGTCATGGTTCATCTGTAATGGTTGCAACTGCATATTTACAATTACCCGAAAAATCGGGATATATTCAATTTAAAGACCCATTAGAATATCTTAAATCTTTTCATTCTAGAAAACCCGAATATGTGGGAGATTACCATACTGTTCCAGCTGAAACAGGTGATGTGTTTTTATTTCCAGGTTGGTTAAAACATAGAACGGAATATAATAAATCTAATTTAGATAGATGGGTACTTACTACCAATATATTATCGGACGGTAAACATAAAGGAATTAAATAATTATGAATACACCAAAACTTATAGATGTAAATCCGTTTGAACCATTGATTATTAAAACCCATTACAATAATTTTAATTGGGATAAGTTAGAACCGATATGTCAAAAACTAATAGAAGATAGTAAAGGATTATCATATTTAGAAAATGGTAACGCATCAAGTTCAGTCAGCAATCCAAATAATCCACATATTCAACCAGAATTTGAAGATTTTTATAAGTGGTTAGTTCCAATAGCAAATCATATTATAAAAAAAGAATGGGAATTATTTGAGGCGTATGATTATAATTTTATAAAATCTTGGGTAAATTATCATGATAATACTGGTTATACAAAAGAGCATCATCATGGGTCTACTATATTAGTTGCAACCACTTATTTAAATCTTCCTGAAAACGGGGGGTATATTGAATTTAAAAATCCACTGGAACATTATAGAGGATTTACATTACATAATAAAAATGAAGAATTGTGGATGTGGAAAAAAGTACCTGCAAAAACTGGTGATGTTTTAATATTTCCTGGTTGGTTAAGACATAGAACAGAACCAAATAATTCAAATGAACGTAGATGGGTATTGACAACAAATTTTTCTTTAAAGCATAAATAATGGAAGGTAAATTATATACTATATTTCCAACCCCAGTAATAAAATACAAATTCCCAAGGAAATTCAATAATATTGAAATAACTTTTTTTGATGAAATAAAAAATGAAATTAATAAAAATTATGGAAATTATACTACCAAAGATAACTACATCTTAAACGATGAATCTATGAAAGATATATTTAAGTTTTGTCAAAGCTGTTTAGATTCATATTTTGAAAAGATATATTGTCCATCTTTTAATACATGTAATTTAGAATTAACTCAATCTTGGATTAACTATACAAAAAAAGGTGAATTTCATCATGCACATACACATCCAAATAGTATTATTAGTGGTGTATTTTATATGAGTGCAAATAAAAAATATGATGAAATTATTTTTAATAAACCCGATTCTCAAAATCAATATGAAATTCTTACAAAAAAAAGAAACGATTTTAACACTCCAGAATGTTCGTTTACAATAGAAACATATGATTTATTATTATTTCCATCTGGTCTTTATCATAGAGTACCACCTGTTAAAAATGAGGATACAAGAATAAGTTTAGCATTCAATTCATTTTTTAGAGGAACTATTGGAGATGCTAAAGGTTTAACTGAATTAAAATTATAATATGATATACGATGTAAAAATACAAACTCCTAAACGAATTGAAAAGAAGTGGGGATATGAACTTTGCATACATAACGATACGGATTATTGTGGAAAGTTATTAGTATTTAATAATTCAGGAGATAAGTTTTCAATGCACTATCATATGATTAAAGATGAAACTTGGTATGTTCAAAGTGGAGCATTTCAATTTGATTGGATTGATACTGAAAATGGAGAACGATGTTATACACAATTACAAAAAGGAGATATTGTTGAAATTAAAAAAGGATTACCACATCAACTTACCGCATTAACTGAAGAAGCAACTATCTTTGAAGTTAGTACTCAACACTTTGATGAAGATAGTTATAGAATTTACCGAAACCAACCAAGTGATTTAGAATAATGACATATATAACAAAACATCTTCCTTCATTGGAAGAACTTAAAAAAGAATTAGAAGAAAATCCTGAAAAAATTAAAATATACTTAAAGTATGAGGGATTTGAAGGACCTGAAGGAACAATAGATTATATAACAAACAAAATAGAAGAACATATTAAAAATAAAAAAAATGAAAGTACACAAAATTAAAGAATCGCCTATTACTCAAGACGATATTTCGGATTATAAAAATAAAATATCAAAATTGGAAGGATTTATGTTTACCGCAGCTGACGCTAATATTGATAAAAGAATTGTAACAATTAGATTGGGAAATGTAGAAGATGAACTAACATTAGTAAATCCTATAATAGAAAAAACATCAGAGCAACCTCTAGTTTATTTTGAAAAAGATTCTAATAAAGAAAAGATTCGCAAAACAATTCGCTTTCCATATCTTATAGTCAATACAGATAATTTAGGTAAAGTAGAATTTAAAGCAGAAAAAAATGAATGGAAAGATTCTGATGAATTCTTTGGAGATAAAGGGTTGATGGAAGCTGTATTGGTACAAAGATTGATAGATGCTATTAATGGTATTGATATTACAAATTCTATAAGACAATATTCCGAAACTGTTACAAAAGATAAAGAGCCGGGTAGAAATGAAAGAGTAATGTTACAAGGACCTAATGATGAAATGGAATTTGTAAAATCTAAAAAATTAGATTCCTATTTACAAAAGGGATGGAAACAAATTTAATTTTAAACAAATGGCAAATTTAATATTTATTATAGATGCATCCGAAAATAGAGAAGCTTCAAAAATAGAATTTGAAGTACCAAACGATATGGATGTTTGGGAATACAAAAGAATGTGTGTTAGGATGGCAGGGGCTATGGGATATACATCGTTATCGGTTAAGAAAGCGTTTGGACAAGAATATAAAGAAAAAAATTGGCAAGAGGAAATATCAACTAATCCATTAATGTACGCACAAACAGGATCCTATTTATGACACCACACGATTTAATAGCAGCACAAAATAAAAGAATACTAACCTTACAAATGCTAGTAGAAGCCTTAGTAGATGAATTAATTGAAACTAAAAAAGTAAAAGAAAAAAATCTTGATGTCCGATTTTTAGCTAAAATGGAATGGGCTCAATCTGAATTAGATAAAGCCAGAGAAGAAGTTGAAATTGATTATTTGAAAGGTAAAATATTTGGAAATCAAATGGGGGAGGCTTAAATTTGGTAGTTTCAATAAAAAGTTGTATATTTGTATAATTAATTAAATTAATATGATTGAAATGTTTTTAATGGTAATATTATTACCAGCATCTATTGTTTTAAATATAATCCTTATTGGTAAAGGATTAAATGTGATAAAAGAAAATGAAAAATTAAATGATGTATTGTATATTGTTCAAAATGAAAGACAAGAAACTCTAAATAAATTAAAAAGTTTACTAGAGCAAATGAGAGAATATGATATTAAGGGGGCTTTTGAATCCGATGATGAAGTTGGAGGAGCTTATAAAGAAATTATTAATCTCATAGAAACCTATAAAAACGAAATCTAAAAATGCCACGTAAAAGAAAGAACAAAATTTATTTTAGCCAAGACACAGAAAACGCAATTATTGAATATAACAAATCAACAGACTTTGCAAGGCGAAATAAAATTTATGTTGAAAGTATTCAATATGCTTTTGAGAAATTGGCTGAAAATATTTTAAATACTTTCAAATTTTCATATTTTGATGTACCCAAATCGGATATTCAAATGGAAGTGGTATCTACATTAATTGAAAAAATACATATGTTTCAGGAAGGAAAGGGTAAAGCTTTCTCTTATTTTAGTATTGTTGCAAAGAATCATTTGATTCTTAAAAATAATGGTAATTATAAACGCTTTAAAAAAACAACCCCTATATCAGAAATGCCTGAAAGTTGGAATCCTGAAAATGATTTTAAAGAGGAGGAGTTTGGCGAAGAACTAAATGAATTTAAAGAATTGATGCTAAAATATTGGGACCAAAATCTTACTAGAGTATTCACAAAGAAAAGAGATATACAAATAGCAGATGCAGTATTAGAATTATTCCGTAGAAGTAAATATATTGAAAACTTTAATAAAAAACATCTATATCTTTTAATCAGAGAAATGACGGATTGTAAGACTCATTATATTACAAAAGTAGTAAATGAAATGAAAAAACATCAACGAAAACTTTTAAATGATTATTTAGACCACGGAATGATTACATCAAAAAGTGATGAATTTTGGGAAGACGAATACTTATAATGGTAAATTAAGTATTTTTATGGAACGAATAGCATCAATGTTTTTTCACAGCCGTACACAAGCGCATGTGTTTCATCTAAGAGTTAAAGGACCGGGAGCATTTGCAGCACATTCTGCATTAAATACATACTATGATGAAATAGTAGGTATAATTGATGGTTTAGTAGAATCATACCAAGGAAAATACGGAATCATAGAATTCAAAGAAGTAAACAATTTAGATAATGATGCTTCTGTTGAAAATATAATCAAATATTTCACAAATCTTTGTACATTCTTAGAAAAGGAAAGACAAGATACTAAATTGCAAGATTCTTGGATACAAAACCAAATAGATAACATTTCACAACTTTTATACTCTACAAAATACAAATTAGTTAATCTACAATAATTTAACACTACAATTAATACTATTTTAAGGTTATTCAATATTTATCATTGGATAACCTTTTTTATTGTCCAAAATACGTTCCCTCTCAATAGGTTTTTTTAATAAATTTCATTAACTATGTTACCGCAATTGGTTATGGTAATAACTAAAAGGTAAAAATTATGTCTTACATTAAAGCGTTTGTACTAAATTGGAAAGAACAATTAGCATTGCTATTTGTTAAATTAGCTTGTGTATTTGTAGTGCTAGCATTAGCATTTCAAATATTTATGGTAGTATTGGAAGTATCTGGTAAAACTGAATTAACTAGAACAATTGTTAATGAGTTAAGCTGGAAATTTGATGGTACATTTAAAAATTCACCAGGTAACATTATGTATGTTGCTGAAGAACATGTATGGGTTGATGGTGTAGAAAACCAAGTTAAGATTGGTAAATTAGCAGGAAATCGTAATCTTGCATTTGGAGTAAAAAACATCTTAGAGGAATATATCCAAGAAAAGGGATATGACCTTTCGCAAGATGCAAAATATCACTTAAAAGTTAATATTGTTTATTTGGACGTACTTACAACAAAAACCAACATTTCAGTATTCCATAAAGGAGAAGAAGAAGTGGTAGTTAGATTGCAAGGTATCCTATATAAAGAAGGAAAGAAAGAGAAAGAGATAGTGGTTGAAGAATCATCATCAGAAATCTCAATGTCTACGTTAATAGTTGATGAGGGTGGAAAATTCAATCAAACCTCTCTTAGCAACGCATTGAAAAAAGCATCCGATAAGCTAATAACAAAATTATTGGGAAAAAAATAATATGAAAAGATTATTAACAATTTTAGGGGTACTAGTTATATCCCTATCATCATTTACGGCACAGGCACAATTGACTGTGGACCAAGCTATTACAACGGCAGCACCTTATAAAGTGGGTGATACCATTTCTATAAAGTACACCGTTGCGAAAGGAACAACTACTCCCCGTTATTTTTGGTTAAGATACCGATTCAATAATAAGGCTTTGAGTTATGTATCAACTACATTCTCACAAGGTACTTCATCTCAAACATTCTACACAGGTTGGAGTAACTATGGTTTCACACCAAACACTACTAACAACAAAGTAGCAACTTCATTGTATGAGCAATATCAAGTATCTCCTTGGGCTTACGCAGTAAACTCTGATTGGAATGCTGGACAATTGACTGTACAAAGAACTGATGCTAGTGTTGATGGGATTATAGCAACACAAAAATATATTGTATTGGCTAAAGAAGATTATACTGATATTCACAAATTAGATTTAGCATATTCATATAACGCAAGTGGTGCATACATTTCACCAATTACAACAACAGGTACCGCAGTTTCTTTAGGAACTGTAACTGGTGGTTTGGCAGCATTTAATGTAAGAGTAGCTTTCCCATCAACAGATACTTCGGTAAAATACTTAACCGCAAAACTATATCCACTTAATACTAATGGTACTGTTAATATGGCAGGGACTGTAATAGAAACTGCTAACTTTAGTACAACTGGTATCGCTTCTTTCACAAAACCAAAAGTGGGTGATAAATTTGGTGTAATAATAACTCCAGCAATTGGTACGGCTTATTTAGATAATATTGTAACTGTATCTGATGCATATAAAGCATTCTTACAAAACGCATCTGTTGGTATCAATGGTACTACAAACTATTTCCAATATCCAACATTAGAAAAGAAAATTGGTAATGTAACAATTGCTAATAGTACATTTGGTAACGATGATGCATACAATCTATTCTCTTATGTAATGGGAATTGATATAGCAGCAAAAGCTAAGATACCAACTAAAGCAGCAACTTCATTCAACTTCTTATATGGTAAAAAGGATGTATGGCACACTGGAGTTTTAACTGATAACATTATAGAAGTAACATCAGCAACACAAACAAATGATTTTGCTTTCGCATATGGTGGAGATTTGGATTACTCAAACTCAACTGACCCAGCTTCAATAACTGGAGCAGTTACTGGTATGAGTGTTAATCCAATTGGAAGTACAATTAGTGTAAAAGCTAATTCAGTTAATTCGGTAGCATCATTTGCAACAATAGCATATCAGCCGGCTAAATTAGCAAACTCAACATTAAGTTTAGTTTCTTCAATTTCAGGAACAAGCGTAGTATTAGTTGGTACATTAACAGCAGCTGATTTGGCTGGATTGCAAGTAATAATGAACTACGATGATTCTAAATTAACTTTGGATAATGTAGTATTTGATACTGGTAATACAATGACAAACTTTTCAACTCATAATAACGGAAGATTAACATTCGGTTCAATAGACCAAAACAAAACATCAAAGATTAAAGTGGGTACTCCATACAAATTAATGTTCACTTCAAAAGTACCTTTACAAAATACAACTGGTTTATTCTTTACTGTTCTTTCAGATGCAGTAGATGCTAGTGGTAACAAAGTAAACTTAATCGTAGAATAATAAAATGAAAAAATTAGTTACTCTCTTATTTTTAATATTAATGGTGAATTTAGGGTTTGGGCAAGCAGTAAATGCACCAGACCCTAAATCATTTACCGTCAATACAACGGGACAAGATGCTAGTGGATTTGAATTAACTGGATTTAGTGCAACAGCAACTTTACTAACTTCAATCAGTTTAGTTAATCCACCTTCCGGTACAACATTCTCTTTAGGAACAATAACAGGTTTAACTGCTGCAAGTGGATTTACTTTAACGGGTAATAAAACTCGTTTGGTAGTAACTGGAACAATGGCTAGTATCAATACGGCATTATCAGCATTAAAGATAAACACAGGAACAATAACGGGAGATATTAATATTTCAGTAGCAGCAACTGTAAACCCAACGGGATATTATTTTAATGGTGTAAACGGACACTTTTATAAACCCGTATCAACTGGAGCATATTACACAGTAGCTAGAGATGCAGCATTAGCAACAACATTCAAAGGACAGAAGGGATATTTGGTAACAATTACTTCTGCAGATGAAGATGCATTTATTTATAATAATGTACCTCAATCAAATATTTGGTTTGCATTAACCGATGAAGTAAGTGAAGCTAGATGGATAATAGATGCTGGACCTGAAAAAGGAACTCTGATTAAAATAAATAACGGACAAACAAACGGAAACATTCCTGGTCAATATAACAACTGGGCAAATGGTGAACCAAACAATAGTGGTAACGAAGATTATGCAGTAACTAAATGGGGTGGTGGTACTCAATGGAATGATTTACCAAATAACTTTAGTTGTGCTTATGTGATTGAATATGGAACTTGGAGTAATCCTGATGATGCAACATTTACTGAATTTTATACTAATTCAGTTGCTCACTCAAACGGACAAACTATTAAAGCTCTTTTTGGATTTAAGTTTAATAGTTCAATTGATAAAACTAAATTCACTGCACAAATATTCAAAAGAAATAATAACACATCTACTTGGACTGCATCTGATGGATATAAATCATTAAGCGGTTTGGGTAAGGTATATCTTTCAAATCAAATAGATACTGCACAGGTATTCACGTCAGCTGCAATACCTTTAAGTGGAGTAACTGATATGACATCATTCACCACTGCTGATATTGGTAAGATATATAAAATGACAATCACAGGAGCTAGTGGTGGTGGATGGGGAACTGATATCTACACAAATGATTCTTATATTCCTGCTATGGCTGTGCATGCTGGAGTTTTAACAATTGGGCAAACAAAAGAAATTTATGTTAAAATAGTTGAGGGAAAAAATAATTATACTGCATCAACTCGTAATGGTATATCAACATCAGATTGGGGTGGATGGGATTTGAGTTATCAATTTGTATCCGAGCCATCATCATACAAAGCAATTACATCACCTGGTCAAGTTGAATGGTGTGTGATTTATGATTATGATGCAACAAATAAAAGATATAGAGTTGGTGTTGATAAAAGAGAATTTACAGGAACAAATGTATCACCTAATAATGTAACTAAATTAAAAATACTTGATTTATGGGATGGTGTAGCTGAGTTTAAATCCGATGATGGAACTTGGGCAGAGTATTGGATTAATACACCAACCCAATTTAATTATGTAGGTTCATCATATGCATCAAGTCTAAGAAGTGGAAACGGATTTTATGGAGTAAGAGTTGAATTTGGGTTTTCTCAAATAGGAGCATACAAACAACATAAAATGCAATTGAACGAATATGATAGTGCTCAATTAAAAACTCTTTATAATAGTATTGTAACGGTATCGGATGTTTATATGGCATTTAAAGAACAAGCAAATAGTGGTATATTTGGAAATCAAAGTGGTAACGAATTTGTGTATGGTATTCAATATAAAAATGCCGATGTAAACGAAGATGGTATATTCAATGAAGCTGATTGTTTCGCACTATTACAAAATTTAACTGGTGTAAAAGATTTAATAACAACATACACTTTAGATAATACAATTCGTTTAATACCGGATTCAATATATAATGCAATTGGTAAATCAACTTGGAAATCTTTCCAATCTTTTGCTGGTAAAGAATACGCATTTAGTTTATTAGATAATGTATTAAGTTATAACTATGATTTAGCAGTTAGTTGGAAAGGAGATGTAAACTTATCTCATTCAGCTACTCCGCCGGCAAATGGTATAACTACAATGAGTGTTAGAACTACAATGAGTACACCAATATCAACTGATGTTCAATCAACTATAATGACTGAATTGGCAAATGGTAAAGTATATGCTTACATAACATTTGACCCATTACAACAAAATGTAGTAGGAACTCAATTTCAATTAAACTATGATAATTCAGTTTTAAAGTTTGAAGGTGTTGAATTTAAAACAAAAGGTTCTCCTATGAACTACGGAAGTAACAAAGGAACATTTATAAATTTAGGTTCTTTGATTACGGATGGTAGCACTTCTTTGGATAATACAACTGAATATAAAATTACATTTACTCCAACTAAAGCAATTACTAATATTTTGGGATTGATGGGAGTTGGTACAACCGATGTAGTTAATAAAGATGGTAAGCAATTAAAACTTAAAATAAATTAATGAGAAAAATATTTTTCATATTAGGATTAGTTCTATTGTCAGCTTGTAGAAAAGTGGAAATACCTTTGCCGGTGGCAGAAACAAATACTGATATATTTAGTAAAACACAAACGGAAGTTACCGATGGGCAAATTATCACATTTGATTTAAAAGCAGATGGGGTATATACTTTGACAATTGGAGATTCTGTTACACACCAAGTTGTGACAAGAGAAAGATTCGCAGGTAAAACTGGACAAAATAAATTAACACTTTACACAAAATCGTTACCTACCTCATATTTATACTTGCTATTGGAGGATGGAAACAAATCCCAAGTAGGTAAAACAATAATAATAATTAAGTAAAATGAAAAAATTAGCATTAATATTGGTTACACTTATCGTATTTGTTGGATGTACTAAAGTGGATATCCCAACACCAGACCAAATAACTGGTACGGATTTGAAAATAGCATCAGCTGTGGGTATTAAATTACAATCACCATTCGTAACATCGGAAGTATCTATGAATGTAAAAAGTGATGTAGCTCAGACTGTGACTGTAAAGATTACGGATATTGCAAACAAAGTAGTATCTAAATCTACAATGGATGTAAAAGCTGGAGATAATATATTAAAAGTATATACAAACGCTTTCCCAACATCAGCATATAGAATTGCATTATATGATGCAGCTGGAAATCAATTAGGAATAACAGATTTTAATAAGTTATAATAAAAAAATAAAAAATAAATAAAATGGCAGAAGAACAAGAAGAATCAACTGGTAAATCGTTTAAAAACATTATCATTGGATTAGTAAGCACGGTAACATTAGGTATTGGTACTTGGGTTACTACAAAATTAACTGGTGGAGAAGATGATAAGGCACCTGTACAACAAGCAGCTCCGGTAATCAACATCCAAAACAATCAAACTCAAACAGCAGGTGGTGGCGGTAAAACTATAATCATCAACAAAGGTGGAGATGGTAAAGCAGCACCAGCACCAAAACCTAAAAAGAAAGAAGGTGATGAGTTTAAGGAAGACGCACCAAAGTGGTAATTAACATATAAAAAATTTACATAAAATGGCAGAGCAACCAAGTGGGTTTAAAGACCTATTAATTAAAATGATGAGCCGTAGGTGGTATATTACCGCTATGGTATTGGGTGGATTTATGTTTATTATAGGAGGAATGTTCTTCGCTATATTAAATAAATCATCAATTGAAGGAGAATGGAAAGAACTTTTATTATTGTTATTAGGAGCTTTCATCGGTTCTTATGGTAAAATCATTGACTATTGGTTTAGTGATACCGATAAGGATAAAATGTTAGTTCAGAAAATGGATGAGGAAGATGGTGTAACACTTTCGCATACTAACGATATGAAAGAAACTAACAAACCATTCGCACCATTGATGCCTGATGCATTTGTTCAAGCTGCACAAAAAACAGCAGAATTAACTGTAACAGACCATCAAAGAGAGTATGAGTTAGAGAAAGACCAACAAGAGCATGAGCAAGAAATGGAGAAGTTAGAATTTGAACATCATGCACATAGACAATGTGAGCACGTATGGGGAGATGCTGATGGTGATGGGCATATGGAGTGTCAAAATTGTGGACTTTTGCAAGAAGAATACAAAGGATAAAATAGGTTATATTAAGTAACAATTTAAATTAAGTAAAATGGGATTTATTAAAGACCTTTTTAAAGACAACAACGATATCAACGAAAAATCAGTAGTTGGTTTCTTATCGTTTGGATGTATGGTAATCGCTCTATTTGTAGACCTTATCACAGGATGGATGGGTAAACCATTAATCATTAACGAATACATATTCAACGGATTTTTAGTAATCACATTGGGTTCATTCGGAATTGCATCGGTTGATAAGTACATCAATAGAAAATCTGAACATGATGCAGCTAAATTAGAAGCTGAACAAGAAGAAGGATAGTAAATATGTCCTTTAACTGTAGGAAGGGCGGATATATTTTAAAGGGGAATTAAGTTTCCCCTTTTTTTATATTTATATAAAATAAAATGTTATGGCACTACCCTGCCCGGCTTGTAAACAGCCAATCGGTTTAACTTTAGAATTTATTATGAAACACCCTGTTACAGTATGTCCACATTGTGAGATTATTATGGATTTTACTGTAAACGAAGAAATCAAAAAGAGTTTTACCGAAGCAATTTCTGAAATAGATAAGATAAAAAAACAATATAAAGGAATGGTTAAATTTTCATAGAATTATTTCATTTCAATAATTTATGATACTTATTCACAAACAAGTTATAGTAATTTAATTAAAAAAACCAAATTTTATGGCAGGAATCGCAGACCAATTCGCAGGACTTCCAATAGAGGAACTAATTGTTTCCCCTATTATTGGAATGGCTAAAGGACAGGCAAAATTAAACGAAGTAACTTGGAAATACATTTCTGAAGTAGCTTTCGTAAAAGATGAAAAGACAGGTAAAACATCTGCTCGTTCATTGGATGTAGAAATGAATAGAGTAGTTACAGATGGAGCTACAGGTGAACAAACTATACAAAAATTGTATAACAAAGTTCCAATGTTACCATTAGTACCATTACCTTCATTAGCAATTACTTCAGCAGATATTGAATTCTCTATGGAAGTAAAAACATCAGAAGCATCAAAAGAAACATCAGCTAGTGAAAACAGCTATGAAGTATCTGCAGGTGGAAAATGGTGGGGTATGAGCTTTAACGCTAAAGTAGCAGGTAAAGTTGCAACCAACAAAGAGAACACTAGAAGTACGGATAACTCAGCAAAATACAATGTAAAAGTACACGCTGAACAATTACCACCAACTGAGGGTATGTTGAAATTATCAGATTACCTAACTCAAATGTTAGAGCCATCTTTAATTCCACTTACTGAAGAAAGAAAGTAATAATTAAAAAATAAAGGTTATATTATGGCAAGATTAAATGTAGAGGAACTAGTTGGCGGTCTTTTAGAGGCCGCTATGGTTTCTCAAGGTATAAGTGAAAGACAGCATATCAATGCTCTCCGAAACTATTTCAATGAAGATGGTACACCCAAAACTACTTCCTTTAATGTAGGAGGCAAGGATTTGGTTGTACCTCTTTATATTTTAGCAGACCACTCATCTATTGGATTAGAGGAACTGGATATTGAGTTCTCTTGTAGACTTATATTTGGTGATGAAGAAAAGGAAGTATCCAGTCTTAAAAAATCTCTATTGGGGTTATTTAAGAAAAAAGGATACGAACACAATATCAAAGGTATTGAGGTTGATTCTGGTTTTAATCCAAACGAAACAGGTATGGCTAAAATAAAGGTTAAGTTTAAGGCTGATGAAAAGCCTGAAGCAGTTAGTAGATTAATTGATGAATACATTAAACATTTGGAAGAACCAAGTGTAACTAAATAAATTAAGGGGAGAACATTGTTTCTCCCTTTTTTTATATTTATACAAAAATATATAATGTTTGTACCAAATCATTTACATTTGTTAGTAAAGGGTTATTTATTAAACCCACCAAAGACAGAGGATACTTTAAACAAATGGTTATCTGAATTAGTTGATAATGTTGGAATGAAAGTTGTAGCAGGACCTACATCGGTTTACGTTGATGAACCGGGAAACGAAGGAGTTACTGGAACGATTACATTAGCCACATCACATGCAGCAATACACGTTTGGGATGCCGAAGAACCGGCTATGTTTCAATTTGACATTTATAGCTGTAAAGATTATGACCCAAATATTGTACTAAACCACATTGATAAACACTTTGATTTAAAAGAAGCTTATTGGAGTTTTATAGATAGAAACGAAGATATTTTCTTTGAATTAAAAAATGGTAAATGGATAAAATAAACTAATGAAAAAATTACTATTAATTATATCGTTAGTTTTAATTGGGGTTGTATCAAATGCACAAATACAAAAACCCGATACACTACAATTATCACCAAAAGAATTATTTGGAGAAAGTGGTGATTGGAATAACTTAGGTATATTAGAATCTTATATTGATTTTTCAAAGGATGTACTTTCATCATCAAATCTTTCGGTTGGTATAATAGGAAAGCAAGTATCTACAACATTAAATTTAGGGTATAGTAAGTCATCAAATAATGGTAAATGGGCTCACTCATTTGCATCATCAATAAATCCTATATGGAACTACTATGGGGTAGGTTATGGTTTCAGTAGAAATACGGATACAAGAACTACTACATTACAATCTTTTTATTCTACGGATTTTGATTTCCAAAAAGATATTACCCTATCATTTATAGATGTATTCAGAACTAAAAAGTTTGGAACATTTGGTTATAGCCTAATTGCATCAAAATCTTTTTGGGGAACGTACAAAGGTGAGTGGGAAGGGAAATATACAGTAGATATAGATGGTAACTTTGTAGATTTAATATACCCAATAATGCCGGCATCATCTCAAATAAATTATAGAGGTATGGCAATGTACACATATACATTCAAAACAAAAAGAGTAAACATCTCACCTCAAATATTTGCTATGAGTGATATATACAAAGTATTTAAAGATGGTACTGAATCGGATTTGGCATATTTAAATGATTTCAATTTGGATTTATATTATGGTACATCTATTGATTGGAAAATAACTAAAAGGTTCATATTAAACACTAATATCAGATATAACACAACTTGGGATAGGTTGTCAGAATCCGTAGGTTATAAGAAATCTAACCCAATTATATTTATGATTGGTACGAACTTTCAATTTTAAGATATTTATATAGAAATAACCATGTATGCAAAAATTATTAGTATTATTAAGTTTCTTTTTGTTAAGCAGTGTTGTGGGTGTTGCTCAAACAATAGGAAGTACAAAGACTGAGGACTTCAAAGCAGATTTCGAAAAGAAAAGAGACATCTCTCAATATATGGATTATGAAGGTCCTAAAAAGAATATTCAAATCCTAAAATGTGGTATTGGTGAGGAGGTATATGAAATGTACCCTGAACTAAAAGAAAAGAGAGTTGGATTGGGTGTTGCAAATATCGTATTAGAATATTTGGACAACCTTAATAGATTTGAATTTACTGAAGATAAGACTGAGATTAAGAACAGAATGGTAAAACAATATCAGGCATCAGCAGCAGGAATTTCCGAAAACAAATTAGATGGTAGAGGAAAGATTAAGTTAGCACATTACTTTGTAGAGATTGAGGTATATGATTATTCAGTATCGGAAGATGAAACTATCAACTTAAAGGATGGTATTAAAGATAACTTAGTAACTCGTTTAGGTTTACAGGTTCGTTTTACAAATGCAGAGAACGGAACTATTATAGCAGCAAGTGGTTTGGGTGAAGCTAAAACAAATAGACAATTAACTCTATTATCAGATGCAACAATAGACCCAATTAAGTTTAACCAATCAACTATTAGTATTTCAACTAAGAAAGCATTGGATATAGCTTGTGCAAATATATTAGATAAAATGATTAAAAAGGGCGTATTCGCTAAATAATATGAAACTAAAAGATTTATTAAAAGAAGAAGAACAATCAAATATAATAAAAGAATTTGATTCATTAGAAACAGCAGCATTGGTATCTATGTTCACTGCATATAGTGCAATAAATTCAGCACAAGGTGGAGTTGGTAGTGGTGATATAAGTTTTAAGGATAAAATTAAAAACTTTTATACAAACTATACAAAGATAAAACCATTATTGAAAAAATTAGATAATGACCCAGAAGTTCAACAATATGTAAAAGATAATATTGGTGGTGACCATAAGGGATACCAAAATTTAATTAAAAGTAAATTAAGTAGTGAAGACCAACAATATGTAAAGCAACTTAAGTTTGATGATTTACCATCTGTTAAAGATCCTGAAAAATCTGCACAAATGAAAGCAGATAGAGATGTTAAATTAAAACAACAATCACAAGATTACAAAGCAAAAAAAGCTGATAAATTAAAAAAGATAGCAGGTGGTATGGATTTAGATACTACAAAGATTAAAAATCCTGATACTGGAAATGATATATCTTTAAGAAGTGCATTGAGTTATGGTAAAACACATCCTGTATATCAAGCGGCACTTGCAAAAGTAAAACAAAATAAAAATAAATCAAAAGGACAAAATATATTTTAATTATGGGAACAAAACCTAAAAAGAAAAGAGCAATGAGAAGCGTTAAGTCTGGAGTTAAGACTGCAGAACTAATAAAGCAAAATCAAGAAATATTAAATAAATTAAAGAATGATATCTCTAACTAAATTATTAAAAGAAGATGAGTATGTAGACCAAGCCTACAAACTTGGTGATACTCCAACTGATAATCCAATTGATGATTATGATGAATTGGATGTTGAGCAAGAAGATATGGATGATTTCATAAACTTCTTAAAAGGTTATTCAACTCAATTGGAAGAAGCAAATTGTAATTGTGTTTATGAAGCAGAATATCAGGGTAGAGAAGTGAAGTTGGGTAAACCAATGCAAGGTGATGTTAAGAAGTTTAAGGTATATGTAAAAAATCCTAAGACTGGTAAAATTATTAAAGTAAACTTCGGACAAAAAGGAATGAAAATTAGAAAATCAAATCCTGCTGCTAGAAAATCATTTAGAGCAAGAATGAATTGTGATAATCCAGGTCCTAGAACAAAGGCAAACTATTGGAGTTGCCGTAAGTGGTAATTATATGATTAAATTAAAAAATATATTAAACGAATTATCTCCAGTTGGTAATATGAATGCTCATGGCGCATCAAAGGTATTAGGTAAGGGTGGAAAGGTTTTAGGATTTGTAGCAGATACTCCAAACGCTATAGCAACTTTGATACAAGAATATCCAAATGTTGAGGCAATAGAATTCAAAATGCCATTTTCATTTGAACGCAAAACATATAAAAAAATAAAAAAAGGTGATGCTGCTTGGAAAAAATTGATGGATAGATATATTGATAATTCAACAAAAGCAATACTAAAAAAAGATTTTCAATTAAAGTGATACAACTAACTAACATATTAAACGAAGACCTCCGTAAATGGTTTGGTAAGGGTGGTGCTGGTTCATCTACTGGTGGGGGATGGGATAGATATAATTCACAGGGAAAGAAAGTAGGTAAGTGTGGTGATAGTAAAGATGGTTCAGCATACGCAGCTTGTTTATCAAAAGAGAAAGCAGCAAAGTTAGGACCTGATGGTAGAGCATCATTTGTTAAAAGAAAGAGAGCTGCACAATCTAAAGCAGGTGATAGTAAAAAAGGTGGTGAACAATCTAAAGGACAGAAACCAACATTTGTAAAGACGGGAGCTAGTGAAGGATTGGAAGAAAAGTGGAGTTCAAAATATAAGAAATCAATTAATTGTAGTAACCCAAAAGGTTTCTCACAAAAAGCACATTGTGCTGGTAAAAAGAAAAATGAAAGTATGACAATAGAAGAAAAAATGGAATTGTTCTTAGAAAAGAATGTTCCTACTGACCCGGCAAAATGGGCAGCATCTAAAGCAGCAGCAAAAAGAAAATTTGATGTGTATCCATCAGCCTATGCAAATGGTTGGGCCGCAAAAAATTATAAAGCTAAAGGTGGTGGATGGAAGGTAGCTAAAGAAGGTGTACAAAATAACATTGATGAGGCTATAAACCCAGAAGTATTTAGAGAATTTATGCAAGCATGTAATGATGCTGGATTAAACTCATTTCAAATATTTGGAATGCATGTATTGGTATATATTTTAACATTAGGGGCAACCGGTTTAACTATTTTATCAGCATTGGGAATTGCACAATTAGCAAAAGATGCAAAAGATACATTTAATAATTGGAATGCTGGTAGAAAACTAAACCCAGAAAAAGTTAAAGCAATAGTTAAAGATTTTGAAAATAAAGTAAATAAACTAGAAGGTGGAAGGAAGAAATTTTTTCAAGGTATTATAAATAAAATGAAAAGAACAAATCCAGAGAATAAATCAGCATTGGTATCTATTAATAAAGATTTAGAACATTATGCACATGCATATGGTATTAAAGAAGAAAGTGTTATCAAAGAAGTAGAAGTAGGACAGGGACATGAGAACGATAGAGATATGGTTGTAGGTGTTGCAGAAATACTTCGTATGGTAGATGATATGAACAATAGAAAGGAAATAGCAGAAGCTATGTTACGAAAATTTAAATCAGAAGATGTTATACATAATGCAAAAGAGTTTATGACACTTTGTGGCATTTAATAATAATTTAATAATACCATAACCCTCATTTAACAATGGGGGTTTATTATTTATACCTATGAAAGATTTACTAACTATTGTAATCCCTTGTAAAAACGAAAATGAAAACATCTATGAATGTATTGGATTTATTGCAAAGCAAGTGGGATGTACTGGAACTAAAGTTATTATTGCAGATACTTCCGATGCGGAGGAATCTCTTTGGTGGTTATGGAAAGCACAAAACGAATACAAATACTCACTAAACATAGAAGTAATAAAAGGTGGGTTTCCTGCTAAAGCAAGATTAGAAGGAAGTAAATTGGTAACTACTCCTTACATTCTTTTTTTAGATGCAGATATAATGTTACGAAATAAATTCGTATTGGGTGAATGTTTAGCATACAATACCGATTTAGTAACTGTACCATTCGAAACTGAAAGGGGATTTAATTGGATATTTAAATTATTTGATATTCAGCAAATATTAAGTAATTGGTTAGGAACTCCATTTGCTATCGGTGGATTCCAATTATGGAAAACTGAAGCATATTGGAAAACGGGTGGATATGATGAAACACATTTATTCGCAGAAGATTATTGGGTTTCACAAAGAGCAGAAAGTATGAAGATACACAATACAAAAGGTGTATGGACATCTGCAAGAAGATTTAAAAAGAAAGGATTTCTTTACATGTTTTTATTAACTATAAAATGCTACATAAACCGAAACAACAATTCATTCTTCCAAAAACACCACAACTATTGGATATGAAACATCAAGCAATTATAGTATCTGACTTACACTTAGGAATCAAAGATAGTAAGGCTGATGAGTTTATAGAATTTTTAGATACACACCCAACTGACCTCCTTATTTTGAATGGAGATATAATTGATGGATGGGCTTTAAATAGAGGAGCTAAGTGGAAGAAGAAACATACTAAAGTTATTTCTAAAATATTAAAGTTATCTAACAAAACACAAATAATTTGGATAAGAGGAAACCACGATGAATTTATACAAGAATTCATTGGGACGAATTTTGGACACATTGAAATTAAAGAAGATTATGTACTTAATACAAAAACTTGGGTGGAGGATGATGTATATAGGAATGAGAGGTATTACATTTTTCACGGAGA
>Ga0209191_1000673_pt1 | contig 25301 bp, 20 predicted proteins | sample S_130626_EF_Meta_FD_187320 | JGI IMG/M metagenome (GOLD analysis project Ga0209191, IMG submission 187320) | Freshwater microbial communities from Lake Simoncouche, Canada to study carbon cycling - S_130626_EF_MetaG (SPAdes) (version 2) | ecosystem: Environmental > Aquatic > Freshwater > Lake ...
TCTTTCCTTCTTTTCTCGATGGAATCAGCTTCCTAACCTACGGGCGTCTTTTTCCGGTTGCCTATGATCTCTTTATCTATGGATGGGCGATTCCGCTTGGTTTTGCTCTTATCCTTTGGCTAATGGCTCGACTTAGTGCCACTCCTCTTTCTCACATAAGAATACTCACTGCAGCAGCACATCTCTGGAATAGTGCCCTCTTCCTAGGTTCCTTAGCAGTACTTGCTGGATATGGAACATCAGTGATTTTTTTAGAATATCCTAATTGGGCTTCGTTCTTACTCTTCGTCTCTTTTCTATTGATGGGCCTTTGGGTACTCCTCTTGACTCAGGAGAGAAAAGAGCGAGCTCTCTATGTTTCCGAGTGGTACTTACTCACCGCTCTCTGCTCTTTTCCATGGATTTATGGAACAGCTAATCTGATGTTGACTTGGGGAAAAATTCAAGGCTCCGCTCAAGGGCCCATTCAATGCTGGTATGCAGGCTCTCTCATGCAGTTTTGGTTGACTCCAATAGCTCTTGGAACGATCTACTACCTCATTCCTAAAATTACTGGTGTTAAAATTTACAGTTATTATTTGGCTCTCTTTGGATTTTTTTCGTTACTTCTCTTTTCTGGATGGAATGGCTTAAGCTCTCTTATTGGGGGGGCTATTCCTGCATGGATGATGAGTGCTGGAGTCGTTACTAACATCATGCTCGTGCTACCAATGATTGCTGTCGTCATTAATTTTTATTGGATGTTTCAAGAATCAGAAAAGTTGATTCTTCATCAAAGCCCGGCACTTCGTTTTGTTGCAGCAGGAATCATTTCATATGTGATCGCAACTGTGCTCTCCTTAGTAAGTAGTTTTCCTTGTTTCAATGCCATTTTGAATTTTACAGATTATTTAAGCGGGACCTTCCTACTCTTCTTCTTGGGATTTTTTGGAATGACACTTTTCGGAGGGCTTTATTATTTTATTCCTAGGTTGACAGGGATTTCTTGGTCCTCAAGCAAGCTGATTCAGTTCCATTTTTGGCTATCCGTTGTTGGAATAAGCCTCATGGTTTCTTCTATGGTTCTTGGTGGAATGATTGAAGGAGTTGCATTCAATGACCCCGTCATTACTTTTACTAACATTCTCTCCTACACATTACCTTGGAATGTTCTTGTTACGCTTTCCTGGTTCCTCCTCCTTCTTGGCTTCTTCTGTTTCATGCGTCTTCTTGTGACTATGCGTTGGGAGATGATCGAAGAAAAATTGCCCATGCCTCGCTAGATTATTTTTCATCTTATGAATCGATTAAGATCTCTATTTTTAATTATTATACTTCTCTTTTTTTCCAGCTGGCTCGGAGTTGTCGTCTACTCTTATCTGGAATTAGGACATTTCAAATCGGTTGCCGGTAGTGATGGTATCCTACCTCCCTATTATAGTGGGCAAGCCATTTTAGGAGCTCGTGTTTATGCAGCTAGTGGATGCATGACCTGTCATACTCAGCAAATTCGTCAGTTAGATGTGACGCATTCCGATATTGATCGAAAATGGGGCACGCGTCCCTCAGTAGCACTTGATTATTTACGCGATCAAACTGCATTTCTTGGAAAGAGACGCATGGGCCCTGATTTAAGTAATGTGGGAAGTCGTCTCACCGATCCTATTTGGTACTATCATCATTTGTATGAACCAGATCAAGTCACCCCTGGATCGATCATGCCTTCCTACCGTTACCTTTTTCACATGCAAAAAATCCAAGGAGAGCTCTCTGCACAAGCAATTCCTCTCACTGGTCCACATGCTCCTCCACCAGGGTACGAGGTTGTTCCAACGAAGGATGCCCAGGATTTAGTAGCCTATTTGCTTTCTCTCAAACATGATTATACCTTACCTGAGGTTTCTGCGGAAACTCCCTCGGCTCCTTAATTCATCCCAACGATAGCCCTTCGTGAATCCATTAAATGACCTAAATTCCAGTGATGCCTTGAATCCCGAGAGAGATCTTGTGGAAATCAATCGTCCTCCTCTCTCTGTCAATCCAGAAAAATATGGTGGATTTTTTCGACCTATTCCGCTCTGGTTAATCGCTATTTCGATGGTTCTCTTTTTTTGGGCAGGCCTCTATCTCGCCTACTACAGCGGCGGTTTTAAGTCCAATGTTTATAATGCAGAACTTGTTGCCTGGAGTGGTGGAGGGGGTTCCAGGGCAGCAGCTCCGATTGATCTAAGAGTTGTTGGAAAAAAAGTTTTTGCTCAAAATTGTGTGGTTTGTCATCAAGAAACAGGACTTGGTATTGCCGGACAATACCCTCCACTAGTGGGAAGCGAATGGGCCCTATCCCAAGGATGGCATGGAGATAATCATCTTGTTAAAAACATTCTCTACGGTCTGCAGGGTCCAATTATCGTTAAAAATATGCCCTACAACAATGCTATGGCTCCCTGGAATCAACTTACTGATCAGCAAATTGCGGGGGTATTGACCTATGTTCGCTCTGAATGGGGAAATAATGGATCTCCAATCTCTCCAGAATTTGTTGCTAAAATACGTGCTAGCACCCCTCCACGCACCGAAGCTTGGACTATGTCAGAACTTCAAGCAATTCCTCGAGAGCTTTATTCTGGAGCTGCTACCAACCCAACCCCACCAGCCAAATAAAGATAAAAAACCTTTTTAGGGATTTTTATACTATCGTTTACAATCAAAAAAATGTCATTACCCTCTAAGATTCTCGATCACCTGCACATGACCATCCATCGATGGTGCAATACTAATCTTAGTTCTTCTGCGAACTGTAAACAACAAATAAAAGCTGATCACGGTGATATTAGCTCTAGATCTCCATTTTCTCTATTCTGGAGAGGCTTATTGGCGCTTATGGTCATGCCTATGTCTCTGATGGCTGAATCACGTGTTGGTAACATTTATTGGACTCCTCAAAATGCCACCGTCAATGGTCTTGCAACCGATGGAATTTTGAATTTTATTTTCTGGTTAACTACCTCCGTTTTTGTAGCCGTTCAAGTTGTTTATATTTATTATCTCGTCAAATACCGTCGTCGTCCGGGTGTGAAGGCACACTACAGTCATGGAAATAATAAATTAGAAATTATTTGGACGACGCTACCTACATTGATTTTCCTTGGACTTGCTATTTATGGAAATCGAGTCTGGTACAATATCCATCGTCCCGCACCAGCAGATGCTCTGAATGTAGAAATTGTGGGCTATCAATTTGCTTGGGACATGCGCTATCCTGGAACCAGTGGAGTTCTTGCGCGTTCTGATGTGCGAAAAATAAGCCTCGATAATAAATTTGGAATCGATCCTACTGACCCCCATGCAAAAGAAGATTTCAGTACTACAGAACTTGTGATTCCTGTTGGTAAGCCTGTTCACATTTTTCTGCGATCACGCGATGTGATTCACTCCTTTTATGTTCCAGAGTTTCGTTTATATCAAGATGCCGTCCCTGGAAGAACGATCGCATGGGTTTGGTTTAGGACATTGCGTATGGGGAATTTTCAGCTTGCATGCAGCCAGCTCTGCGGAAAGGGACACTATAATATGAAGGCTCCGATTCGTGTTGTAAGCCAAAAGGAATATGACACCTGGTATGCAGAGAAAGTGAAGAAACCCAATATTGTTATTGGAAATAGTTCTATTATCTCACAATAAGTTTTTAAATTACCTAATTCTAGCTATCATATAAATCATGAATGTTTCTGTTACCCCTGATATTGACCTAGCCCTTGATCATCCCATTGCCTTAGAAACTCACCATCATTCCGAAAAAAAAGGAATCATGCATTATCTTTGGTCCTATGATCACAAGATGATTGGACTTCAGTATTTGTGGACAGCTTTTTTATTTTTCTTACTAGGTGGAGCCCTAGCTATGGCTGTTCGATACCAGCTTGGTTTTCCAAATCATCCAGTGCCTCTCATTGGTCGTTTTCTTCCATCAACTCTGGCGTCCGATGATGGAACGATTATTCCTGGTGGTTACAACATGCTTGTGACCATGCATGCGACGATCATGGTTTTTTTCGTCGTCATGCCGCTGCTTATTGGTGCATTTGGAAACTATCTAATCCCATTAAAAATTGGGGCTGGAGATATGGCCTTTCCTTTGCTCAATGAAGTGAGTTATTGGCTCTATGTGATTTCTGGTTTTTTTATCCTTGCTGCTTTCTTTGCACCAGGTGGTGCTCCGGGAACAGGTTGGACTGCTTATGCTCCACTAAGTGCCGTTGCAATTTATAATCAAACGCAAGTGGGTCAAAGCCTTTGGGGAATCGCAATTTTCATTAATGGACTTGCCTCCATTGCTGGAGCTACAAACTACATTACGACGATCATTACTATGAGGGCTCCCGGAATGACGATGTTTCGTCTTCCTCTCACAGTTTGGTCTCTTTTAATCACCTCTATTTTATTAATTTTTGCAGTCCCTGTACTCTCCGCAGCTGCAGCAATGCTCTTTTTCGATCTGAATTTTGGAACAAGTTTTTTTAAACCAGCAGGGGGAGGACAGCCCCTACTATGGCAGCATCTTTTCTGGTTCTTTGGACACCCGGAAGTTTATATCATGATATTACCTGCGATGGGTCTGGTTTCTGAAATCATGCCTGTCTTTGCACGTAAGCCTGTTTTTGGCTACAAGGCAATGGTCTATGCAATGGCTTCTATTGGGCTTCTTGGATTTATTGTGTGGGGGCATCATATGTTTGTGAGTGGAATGAATCTTACTTTGAGCGCCACTTTTGCTGTCTCAACAATGGTGATTGCTGTTCCTTCAGGAATCAAAACCTTCAATTGGCTAGGAACCGTTTGGAAAGGATCGATTGAATACACAGTTCCAATGTGTTTTACGTTGGCCTTTGTATCGATGTTTGTGATTGGAGGATTAAGTGGTATTTTTATGGCTTCAACTCCGGTCGATCTTTTTGTGCACCATACCTATTTTATTGTAGCTCACTTTCATTATGTACTCTTTGGTGGAAGTCTTTTCGCAATTTTTTCAGGAATCTATTTTTGGTTTCCAAAAATGTTCAGTCGCATGATGAATCCAACACTTGGAATGATTCATTTTATTGCAACGTTTCTGTTTTTTAACCTCACCTTTTTCCCCATGCACAATCTAGGTCTTGGAGGAATGATGCGTCGTATTGCCGATCCTACGGTCTATGAACATCTTCGCCAGTTGCAGCCGCTCAATGTCATTTGTACGATCGGTGCTTTTGGTCTAGGGCTTTCAACACTCGTCTTTTTTGTGAATCTTTTTTACAGCATCTTCAAAGGTCCTCAAGCTCCCGATAATCCTTGGCTTGCCACAACGCTAGAATGGACTATTTCCTCCCCTCCTGGGCATGGTAATTTTCCAATAACTCCTATTGTTTATAACGGTCCCTACGAATATAGTGTTCCGGGAATGGACAAGGACTATCTTCCTCAAAACGAAAAAGCCCCTACAAATATTCAGCTTGAAATCCACTAGTAGAGGTTTCCTGTAATCATAAAATGCCATGTGCACTGTCACTCGAGAGCCACTTGAAGTGAAGGGTTCCATGAGAGCTTGAAAATAAAAGTTCATTAACATGTTAACACCGTCCTCCCCAGCAGTTACTCGTTTTCACTTTTCTCCGCCTTCTTTTCTACATGTTTTAGCAGTTGCCACCACCTTCCTCACCTTTATCCTTCTCTGCAGTGGCGGCCTTGTGACTTCAAAAGGGGTAGGAATGTCAGTTCCTGATTGGCCGACAACTTATGGATACAATATGTTTCTTTTTCCTCTTTCACGCTGGGTGGGAGGAGTTTTTTATGAACATAGTCACCGGTTATTAGCATCAGGGATTGGTTTGATCACAGTCATCTTGGCAGCGCTCACTTTTTTTTTAGAAAAACGTTCTACTCTCCGTTACGTAGCCGCAGTTCTAGTCTTTGCCGTTATTTTACAAGGAGTCCTTGGGGGACTTCGCGTCACTCTTTATAAGGATGAAATCGGGATCTTTCATGCAATCCTCGCTCAATCCTTCTTTGGTCTTCTTGTAATTTTCTCCGCAATGACAAGTCGTCGTTTTTCTGAAGGGACATGGTTTGGTGACAGTGCTGCAGCTCGTCTCCAATGGCTTGCACTTGCAGGAATCATTTTAATTTATTTTCAATTAATTATTGCTGCTACCATGCGCCATAGCCATCTCGGCCTCTCGATCCCTGATTTTCCCACAGCCTATGGGCACTTGCTTCCTTCACTTTCAAACGAGGCGCTTGCTACCATCAATGAAGATCGTCTTGCACAAGGAATGATGCCGACAACAACAACGCAAATCTCTCTTCAAATGATTCATCGGGGTGGAGCTATTCTACTCTTTGGAATTGTTCTCCTTTTAATTATTCGAAGTTATGAACTTTTTCCAAAAGGACATTGGGTGCGTCGTTGGTCAACCTTATGGGGGCTATTGCTTTTATGCCAAGTAGTTCTCGGAGCTTGGACGATTTGGTCGAATAAGGCAGCTGATGTGGCAACAACCCATATGGCTTTGGGAGCATTGATTCTTGGAACGGCCTTTCTTTTTACGTTTCGATTATTTATTTCAAGCCAAAAAAACGAAAGTTTTTCAGCAAAAGAAGGATAAATAAAAAAATAAGGCTGTTCTAATTGGTGAGTTGGCTATCATTACTGCTAACAATTTTGATAATGCAACAAACTAACATGAGTGAAAAAAGTGAGGAGAGTAGTCAGAAAAATCACTCCCTAAGAAGTGATCTCATGGAGCTCATCAAACTTCGTTTATCGCTACTTGTACTTATTACGACGTTAGTTGGTTTTCTTTTGGGATGGACGGGGCCTATCGATTATTTTTTATTAGGGGTAACGCTCCTTGGAACTGGTTTGAGCGCTTGTGGGGCTTCTGCTCTGAATCAATGGTGGGAGCATGAACTTGATGCTCTCATGAAGAGAACTCAAGATCGCCCGCTTCCTGCAAAACGGTTACACCCGCGCGATGCCCTTCTCTTTGGTCTCTTATCTGTGTTCATAGGAACGGCCCTTCTTCTCTTTTTTGTTAATCTTGTGTCAGCTTCATTAGGGTTGGCAACAGTGGCTATTTATGTTCTTGGATATACTCCCATGAAGCGTCACACCACTCTCAATACGTTACTAGGAGCTGTTCCTGGAGCCATCCCTCCACTTCTGGGATGGACTGCTGCAACAGGAGAAATAGGATTGGAGGGAGTGCTTCTTTTTCTCCTTCTATGGTTTTGGCAGATGCCCCACTTTCTTGCTATCGCGTGGCTTTATCGTGACGATTATGCAGCAGCTGGTTTTCGTATGCTGAGTGTGGATGATCCGGAGGGGTTGATGACTTCACGTCAAGCTTTGCTCTATGCATTAGGGTTGCTTGCCGTTTCGCTTTTACCAGGAGTAATAGGAATGGCAACACCTCTCTATTTTGTCTTGGCTCTGATTCTTGGATTCGTTTTTGTACTAGCAGCTCTCAATTTTGTAATGCAGCGTTCACGAAAAAAAGCACGATTTTTATTCTTTGCCTCTATCATTTATTTACCGTTAATTTTATTAGCTCTCTTATTTTGTAAAAATAAATTTTTATGATGCCAAAAAGCAGACGTTATTTCATCGGTCTTAGTATTTTTCTTTTTGCGATTGTTCTCACTGCAATTGTTTTTTGGCTGATGCTGCTGCGTGGACCAGCGCTGACCCAATAATGAGACTATAGTTCATAAAATATCTGGCTTGCCTCGAAATTCTGCGGTTGAGAAGAGAGATTATTCGCTCTAAAATATATAAATACCTCTTTTTCATTTTTGCTTTTTTGTCTAAACTCATTTTCTTTTAAGAAAGTTCCTATGTCCTCCAGCGCTCTTACTACTCCTTTTGATCAAGTTCATTCCACCGAATCCTCTCATCATGGTGCTCCTCCCCATGTCTGCAAATTTGGAATGATTATTTTTTTGCTTTCTGAGGCGATGCTCTTTGCGGGACTTATAGGCGGCTATATTGTGTTGCGTTTGGCCTCGGCTCAGTGGCCTCCATCACCAGATCTTCCGGCCTTGCCAAAGGTGTTAACCGGATGTAATACGCTCGTGCTGATCGCAAGTAGTCTCGCTTTTCATATGGTGGAAGTTTCAGTCAAGAGTGGCAAGACAGGGCGTCGCTGGCTTCTCTTAACCATTCTTTTAGGTTCTACATTCCTGTGTGGACAGGCCTATGAATGGACTCACCTCTATCGCGAAGGGCTCTGGTTTCATGTTGGTGGAGTCTATGGATCCTCTTTTTTTGTGATGACAGGATTTCATGGGGCCCATGTTCTTATTGGGGTGCTCTTAATACTCTGGTGCTTTTTACGTCAATGTTTCTTCAAATCTTTTACCCAGCACCATCATGTAGCACTCGATAATGTTGGGCTCTATTGGCATTTTGTCGATGTGGTCTGGGTATTCCTCTATATGATTTTGTATATTGTTTGAGCTTCAAAATAAAACCACTGAAGCATAAAACAAGATTACCGCTTTGTTACCTTTCTTCCCCATCTTTGAACTCGAATACCTTTCAGCCTAAGTCTCTTTCCGCCTCTTGGTGGATTCTTATTTTTCTTATTACTGGTCTTCTCATAGGAGCAGCCTTTATAAGTTTTCATCGTTCTGAACGACGTTATTCTATCAAGGAGCTTCCGATTGGGGAGGTGCCCGATTTTTCTTTCACAACGCAAGAGGGGAAAACGATGACTAAGGCCGACCTTCATGGTAAAATCTGGATTGCCGATTTTATTTTCACTCGTTGTGTGGGGCCGTGCCCTATGTTGACTTCTCGTATGATGGAACTTTCCTCGAAGCTTGCCAAAAATCATGAAGTCAAACTGATATCAGTATCAGTTGATCCCGCTTACGATACTCCTGAAGTACTTGCCGACTATGCACGCAATATTCATGCAAATCCTCAACAATGGATTTTTTTAACCGGGCCACTTCCTCAAATCACCTCCTTTATTCAAGGGGGAATGAAGCAACCACTAGCCATAGAATCTGATGGAGCTCCTGCTCACTCTCTGCGCTTGATGGTGGTCGATAGAAACGGTATGATTCGAAGCTATAGTGACGGGAATGATCCTGAGGTTGTCCAAAAAATATTGATGAAGGTTGGGGATCTTTTGCGTGAGCCTTCTCAAAAATAGTATTTTCCATGAAACGATTTTATCTTTTCCCTCTTTTCTATTATTGGCCGTCGTTGGCACGTGCTTGTGAAGGATGTAAAATGTCCTCTATCAACGGATTTAAGGAAACACAAACTCTTCAAGCTGGAATTGCCCTCTCCTGGAGTGTTCTCTTTCTGCTCGCCTTTGTTTTTTTGTTGCTGGGTATTCTTTGCTGGGCGATTCGCTCTGCTTGTTTGCAGGCTGATAAAGCACATCGATTGCAGAGCAGAGTCAAATTTCTTTGAAATTACAAAAAATCACCTTGTTCTTTTTAGAAAATAGCTTTGTTCTCATCCCTTCATATTATCTTTGGACAGTGCTCGGTCTTCGGCCTCGCTCTGCCTAGAAAAAGCTTCCTTCTTTCATGTAATTTCAAAGTAATTTGACTCTACTCTTCACTTGTTATTTGTCTTCGATGACCATTTCTCAACTACCCTTAATCAATGCTCTGCTCAATAGTTTGAGTGCTATTTTCATCTTTGCTGGATGGTGTTTTATTAAGAGTAGGCATCCGCGAGCTCACGCATGCTGTATGATCACTGCATTCATTACATCCTGTTTTTTTCTCTCATGTTATCTCATCTATCATTTTAATATTCCTGGACACCATGTCGCTTTTACAGCAACAGGATGGCCAAGGCTCATTTACTTTTTTATTCTCTTCACGCATCTTCCATTAGCATTAGCTGTGGTACCATTAGTAATCATGACGTTTATACCTGCATTGCAGAAACGTTTTGATCGCCACAAAAAAATTGCCCGATGGACCTTGCCGATTTGGCTTTATGTCTCTGTTACTGGGGTTTTGGTTTACCTCATGTTATACGTTTTATTTCCTCAGGCTTGATTTATGTCCTCTGAACATGCTTCTTCCCCTTGTTGTGGTTCGAATGATAGGAACTCCAAATGCTGTTCCTCGATTTCCTCTGGTCTCGAAAAAACAGCAACTCTCGATGCTTTCGTCCATGACAAAAATGATGATCTTCTCATTCTGGCTATGTTTGAAAGTCGCCCTTGGAATTTAGGAGAAATTCAACTTTTTCAACTTCAAGAAAAACTCAATGCTTATCTCTCCTTTGTCCTCGATGGAGAAATGGAAGAGACCTTTCCACATCTTAAAGAAAAGCCAGTGCGTATCGAACTTCGCACTCTTCATGAACCGAGTGAAGAGGCATTGGGCTTTATTGAAAGAGCACACCATCAGCTTTCTCATCAGCAGATTGATTTGCAGGTTGTTCTTATTGAAGAACAATTTGATGCGTCTAGCTGTTCACAAGGATGTTCTTGTTCTGAATCGAATGAAGAACAGACCTCACTCAACTGCTAACGTCCACTAACTTTATGCTAGACACTGGAACATCACGTCCTCGTGATATTGATTGGAAAAGAGCAGCAGGAATTCTTTATGGAGATTGGGGTACAAGTAAGGCCTATGTTATAGGGTTAGCTTTTGCTGTTGCAGGGTATAGTTCTTTTTGGCTGATTGTGCCAATGTGCCTTTTGACGGCACTTGTTGGTATCAACTATATTACGATCTGCCGTCTTTACCCTAATGGAGGAGGGGTTTATGCAAGTGTGCGCCATCGTTCAGAAATTATTTCTATAGTTGGGGCTTTTCTTATGGTCGCAGACTACATTGTGACTGCCTCGTTGAGTGCATTAGCTGCGTTTAAATATCTTGGAGTGGAGCATCCTATCTATTTTGCAGGGGGAGCTATTCTAGTTATTGGTGCTTTGAATTTATTTGGACCTAAACATAGTGGTGCTTTTGCTGTTATGGTTTCTATTCCAACGGCAATCATCGTTTTGCTTCTGGGGCTCTTTGCCTTACCTCATTTAGGAACAGCAATAGCTCATTTAAAGCCACTTCATAGTGGAATCATTCACAATTGGACTGGCTTTGTGAGTATTGTCCTTGCCCTGTCCGGAGTTGAGGCCATTGCCAATGCAACCGGTGTGATGAAGCTCAACCCTGGAAGTTCCTTGCGCTCTCCCGTGGTTACAAAAACATCAACTAAAGCGTTGCTGGTAGTGCTTTGTGAAGTAGTAGGTTTCACTGCTCTCCTTGGTCTTGCCATGATGGCTTTGCCAGGATTAGTGCTCGCAAGCGGAGAGGTTAATGCTCCTGGAGCAGAAGGAGTGCGCGATTACATGCTCCGCTATATGGCTCAAGTTTTTGTTGGGGATTCCTTTGGGCCGTTATTTGGAACCATTGCTGCTTGGGCAGTGAGTATTACTTTTGGGTTACTCCTCCTTTCAGCAGTGAATACAGCTATTCTTGGATTAATATCGATTAGCTTTTTAATGTCCAAGGACCATGAGCTACCTCCTGTTTTTGCAAAGCTCAATCAATTTGGGGTTCCTTATTTTTCTCTCATTGTCATGGTGCTTATCCCAGCAGCACTCGTCATTTTGGTTGGAGATATTTCCGGCTTAGCAGAGCTTTATGCAGTAGGAGTTGTTGGAGCCATTGCTACCAATCTAGGTGCTACGTCAACTGATCGAAAACTTTTATTGAAATGGAGAGAACGCCTCCTCATGTTTGTGACTTTTGCTATTTTGGTAGCCATTGAAATCACCCTCTTTGTCGAAAAGCCAGGAGCACGTGTTTTTGCTGTCACGATTTTGGCTGTAGGATTGATCATGCGCGGTCTAGCAAGGGAGCACTCTGCGCGTAAGGATGCCAGAGCTAAGGAAATGGGGCATCAATTGAATCACCACAAGGTGACTCAGGTGCCTGTCACCTCTCATCACTTTGCTTCTTCGGCAGCTAAAACAATAGCTCTTTCAAAAAATTCGTTTCATCACCCCACGCAGCATCATGGAGGCCCTATTTTAGCTGCAGTACGAGGACTGGGTAAAACACTCGACTTTGCCGTGAGTGAAGCTATCGAAACAGGTCGTCCTCTTTATGTGATGTTTGTGCGTGAGCAACCAGTCATTGCTCCTGGTGATCGCAAAAAGAAATGGTATGATGATATGGAGGCAAAAGAAATTTTTGAGAGCCTGCAAACACAAGGTCTTGGAGAGAAAATTTTGCCCTGCTATACGATTAGTGATTCTCCTCCTAATGCTATTGCTGATCTTGCTTCAACTATTGGAGCTGAACGTGTCATTATTGGTGCTTCCCAAAGAGGAACACTCATCACAATGTTACGCGGGGATATGGTAAGCACCCTTTCAAAAATGATTCCTGAAGATATGTATCTTGTTGTCTGTGGCTAGCCTGAAGTGATTTAGCCCGCATATTTCATACTGGTCCGTCGCGAGGAGCCGTGAATCCTGATGCAGACACCACCGGCGGTCGGGAGACTGCGGTGGAGACTGCCCTGGCTTTAACCCGGATATTTCACACTAAATCTATTACGGCTTGTGGAAAGCTCCTCATTACTGCGTTGGTCTCGAATTGTGATTTGGACAGTATGAAACATACAGCCCGGCATCCCAATCCTTTGCCCGCCTTGTACTAATAAGCTTTGCACGGCGCCTCATGACACTTCAGTATGAAATATCCGGGTTAAGATTCTCTAAGAAAATATTAAGAGGCTATTCTCCCCATTTCCAATGACGTATTTCCGGCATATCCTCCCCATGCTTATTGATGTACTCCTGATGCTCGATAAGTTTTTCTTTCATCTGCTTTTTGAGATAGACTCCAGTATTGCCAGTTTGTGGAAGGCGATTAATCACATCGATGACGAGATGGAAACGATCTAGTTCATTAAGCACGGTCATATTAAAAGCTGTTGTAATGGTTCCCTCTTCTTTGTAACCACGAACATGAAAGTTATGATGATTGGTGCGGCGGTAAATCAGTCGATGGATAAGCCATGGATAACCATGAAAAGCAAAGATGACCGGTTTGTTTTGAGTAAAAAGATCATCGAAATCACCTTCATTGAGCCCATGAGGATGTTCTGTTTGTGGTTGAAGTTTCATAAGATCGACCACATTAATGATACGAATTTTTACTGCGGGTAGGTGTTCTCGTAAAATAGAGACAGCTGCTAAGGTTTCGAGAGTGGGAACATCACCACAGCATCCCATAACGATATCGGTTTCCCCAGCCTGATCATTACTTGCCCAATTCCAGATGCCAATTCCTTCAGTGCAATGCGTAACAGCCTCTTCCATCGAGAGCCATTGTGGAGAAGGATGTTTGCCGGCGATGACAACATTGACATAGTGGCGACTTCGCAAGCAATGATCCATGACCGAGAGAAGAGAGTTGGCATCTGGTGGAAGATAGACACGTACGATTTCAGCTTTTTTGTTCACGACATGGTCGATAAAACCGGGATCCTGATGTGTGAAGCCATTATGATCCTGCCGCCAGACATGAGATGAGAGGAGGTAATTTAACGATGCAATCTTACTGCGCCATGGTAATTGGGAGCTAACCTTTAGCCATTTTGCATGCTGATTAAACATCGAATCGATAATATGAATAAAAGCCTCATAGCAATTAAAAAGTCCGTGGCGGCCTGTGAGCAAGTATCCTTCGAGCAATCCTTCACATTGATGTTCACTGAGCATTTCAATAACGCGTCCCTCAGAGGCAAGAAATTCATCAGATGTAAGATATTCTCCCATCCACTGACGCTTGGTCACTTCGAAGACCGCTCCAAGTCCATTAGAGAGTGTTTCGTCAGGACCAAAAATACGGAAGTTTTTCTTTTCCTCATTCAGGGCAATAATATCACGTAAAAAAGGTCCTAGGATCCGCGTGTCGCCGATAGCCATGATTCCTGGCTCTAAAACCGGAATGGCATAATCACGAAAATCAGGTATCCGTAAATCGGTTAAAAGCATCCCCCCATTGGCATGAGGATTAGACCCCATACGTCGCTCACCTCGAGGGGCAAGTTCTTGAATTGCTGGTTTCAGACGACCGTATTGATCAAAGAGTTCTTCGGGTTGGTAGCTTTTCAACCAATCCTCTAAGAGTTGAAGATGCTGGGGATCTTTTATGGGATTGGTGATAGGGACTTGATGAGCATGAAAGGTTCCCTCATTGGGAATACCATCAATTTTTTTCGGCCCCGTCCATCCTTTGGGTGACTTTAACACAATCATCGGCCAACGAGGGCGTTCTTTTCTTTGAGACGAGAGGGCCTCTTCTTTTATTTTTTTAATCTCTTCGATGACGCAATCGAGTGTTGAGGCCATCTCCTCATGCATGAGCATGGGGTCCTCCCCTTCGACAAAATAGGGGTTCCATCCATAACCACGAAGAAGCTGTTCTAATTCTTCATGGGAAATACGGGCTAGAAGTGTGGGGTTGGCAATTTTATAACCATTGAGATGCAGAATAGGGAGAACGACCCCATCAGTTGAGGGGTTGAGGAATTTATTGGAATGCCAGGCTGTGGCGAGAGCTCCAGTTTCTGCTTCTCCATCTCCAATAACACAGGCCACATAAAGATCTGGATTATCCAGAGCTGCTCCAAAGGCATGGCTTAATGAATAGCCAAGCTCCCCTCCTTCATGAATAGAACCAGGGCATTCAGGAGATACGTGACTTGGGATTCCTCCGGGAAAAGAAAATTGAAGAAAGAGTTTTTGGAGGCCCTCTTCATCCTGGCTGATGTTAGGGTAAATTTCACTGTAGCTCCCTTCAAGGTAAGTATTGCTCACAAGCGCTGGACCACCATGTCCTGGGCCAGAGATATAGATCATATTGAGATCATATTTTTTGATGATGCGATTGAGGTGCACATAAATAAAATTTTGTCCTGGAGTTGTACCCCAATGGCCTAACAACATTTTTTTGATATCCGTAGTGGCTAGGGGTCGTTTTAGGAGTGGATTATTTGCAAGGTAAATCTGTCCTACAGATAGATAATTAGCAGCTCTCCAGTAAGCATCAATGTTGTGAAGGAGCTCTTGAGAAAGGGTATTTTTTTTCATAAATTAAAAATCCGGCAGACAGAACGGGCAATCATGAGCTCCTCGTTTGTGGGGATCATATGTACGGTAACACGACTTTCTTTGGAAGAGATCAAGGAAGCATTTTTTTGGTTTGCTTCTTCATGAAGTTGGAGTCCTAAAAATTCTAATCCTCTACAAATACGTTCCCGGATGAGGGGAGCATTTTCGCCAATGCCACCACTAAAAACTAATGTGTCTAAACCTCCCAGTGCAGCAGTATAGGCACCAATCCATTTTTTTGTTTGATAACAAAAAAGTTCTACGGCTTCTGCTGCTCTAATATCCCTTTCTTCACAAGCAAGTAATTCGCTCATGTGAGAACTTGTCTCTGAAATGCCAAGCAGACCCGATTTTTCATTTACCATCTCAGAGAAAGCCTCGCTGGTCATCTTTTCTGTTTGTTCGAGATAGCGTGCTACACCAGGGTCCAAATCACCGGAGCGAGATCCCATGATTAATCCTGAAGTAGGAGTAAAACTCATACTTGTATCAATACTTTTACCATGATGCACGGCAGCAAGGCTTGCTCCATTGCCTAAATGAGCAAGAATAATACGGCCTTGAGCAGCATTTTTTTGAGATAATTCTTCCATGAGATATTCATAGGAGAGGCCATGAAATCCAAATCGCTCTAGGCCTTTATTAAGGTAGTGTCGAGGGAGGGGAAGTAATTTTGCAACACGCGGCATTGTCTGATGAAAGGAGGTATCAAAGCAGGCGCATTGATCAAGATGAGGATACTGATGATAGAATGCCTCAATGAGGTTGAGTTCCTGTGGTAAATGATCGGGTGCATAGCGCTTAAGAGTGTGCAACTCTTGGAGTAAATTTGAATCAATGCGTTGTGGCGTACGATGAAACATTCCATGAACAACGCGGTGACCAATAATTGTTCCGCAACAGAGTGCTTTCTGATGTTCTAACCAGTTTAGAAGAAAGGAAGCTGCCGATGTATGGTCGATGACTGAAGTCGTATCAACTAGGTGAGGCTTTTCTCCTTTTTTTTGAAAAAAAAGCGATGTGTTCTCTTGATTGATATTTTGAACTTTCCCTTGAAATAAGAGCTCTGTTTTTTGATAAAGAGCGAATTTAATACTTGAAGATCCAACATTGATACTGAGGATTTGGAACTTCATGAAGTTTTATTGCAAGTGACTCGTATCATTCCAAAGTCGAATAACAGGTTCAGAAGAATTATGCTCGTAACCAAGGATGCTTAGACTAGCAGTACTCAAAAGATAAAAGCGACCATCATTGGCTGGAAGGTCAAGCCATCGTGTAGCCAGCATCCTAAGAATGTGGCTATGGGCAAAGAGCAATATATCTCCTGGTGCTTCTTGTTGGAGTGATTTGATTTTTTGGATCAGTTGATCACAGCGCGTTGCAACCTGGTTCGGAGACTCCCCACCGGGGCATCCATCCTTAAAAATAAGCCAATCTGGCTTTTTTTGTAGAATTTCTTTTGTGGTCAATCCTTCGTATTCACCATAATTCCACTCCAGTAAATAGGGCTCTGGTTGGACGAGATCCTTAAAACCAGCTAAGGCAGCTGTTTTCATTGCACGTTGCAAAGGACTTGAATAAACGTGAGTGAAAGATTTTTTTTTAAGACGCTCTCCGAGCTGTTGTGCGTTTTTTTCTCCCTGAGGAGTAAGCGGAATATCGGTGTGACCGGTATGTTGACCTGAAAGACTCCAAGCTGTTTCACCGTGACGTGCGAGGTAGATTTGAGGAAGGTTGGATGGCATAAATAATAATATTGTAGCGTTATTGATTCTATTAGAGCTGCTCGGTAGGGGATTCTTTTCTACCCTTCATAGTGCTCCATATGGCGAATAAGACGAGCAGAACCTTTATTAAGATTGTTATCAAGACGAGCAGCATCTTTAGAAGATGTATCGATAGCTGTGCAGGAGCAGAGCATTCCAACAATGAAAGATAAAAAAATCCTCCTAAAATAATATTGGTTTTTTTGCATTGCTGAAAAATGAATGTTTAAAAAAAAGATTCAATATAATTGTATTTCTGTCACTCTCATTAAATGGAAGTTGAAATCTTAGCTAGGATTCAGTTTGCATTCACGGTAGCTTTTCATTACATCTACCCCCCTTTAACGATGGGCTTAGGGCTACTGCTAGTGCTGATGGAGGGGACATTTATTGTCACCGGAGATCGCATGTATCATCGTTTAGCCCACTTTTGGACACGCATTTTTGCTGTTATCTTTTCCATTGGAACAGCCACAGGCATTGTCATGGAGTTTGAGTTTGGCACCAATTGGGCTACCTATTCTCGTTTTGTTGGGGATATTTTTGGAAGTGCTCTAGCTGCAGAAGGTGTTTTTGCCTTTATGCTGGAGGCAGGCTTTCTTTCGTTACTTCTTTTTGGTTGGGATAAGGTAGGAAAAAAGACCCACTTTTTTGCTACCTGTATGGTTTGTTTAGGATCTCATTTCAGTGCTATTTGGATTGTTGTTGCTAATTCCTGGATGCAGACACCTGCCGGCTATCACCTGGAATTATTTCAAAATGGTGTGCACTCGATTCTACCTGCTGATTATATTTTACAGACAGCTGATATAGGGCATGTACGTGCTGTAATCGATAGTTTTTGGGAAATGGTGTTCAATCCCTCATCGCTACAACGCCTCTGTCATGTAATTTTTGGAACATGGCTATCGGGTTCTTTTCTTGTCATCAGTGTGAGTGCCTATTACCTCATTCGCGGTAGGCATCGTCGTTTTGCAGAGGCCTCGATGACGATAGCCATTTTTTTAGCGGCTGCGACTAGTGTCTTTCAATCGATCAGTGCTGATGCTACTGCACGTGGTGTTGTTCAACATCAACCTATTAAGTTGGCAGCTATGGAAGGGGTTTATCATACCGCTCCTTATACTCCGATGAATCTCTTCGGCTATGTGGATGCATCGCAACAAACTGTCTACTCGATTCAAATACCAGGATTGCTCAGTCTATTAGCATTTCATAATATAAAGACACCTGTGATTGGACTGGATCAACTACCTTCTGATGCATTTCTTGCCGCTAGAAATCCTGGAAAATCAGCTCAGGAACTTGCTGCACTACGTCCTCAATATTGGCCTAAAGTTCAAGGAGTTTTCCAAACATATCACATCATGATTATTTTTGGATCGATCGTTTTTGGAATGGCCTTTTTCTCTCTCTTTCTATGGTGGAAGGGATGGCTCTTTAGGACTGATTCACTTCTGGTGCGCCTCTGGCTTTTCTTATTAATTTTCTCTGTTTTGTTTCCACAGATCTGCAATCAAGCTGGATGGTTTACTGCGGAGATGGGACGTCAGCCTTGGGTCGTGTATAATATCCTTAAAACCTCACAAGCATTTTCAAAAAAAGTTTCCTCGGATCAAGTGCTAGGCTCTCTTCTTCTCTTCTTTGCTATTTATAGTCTCCTTTTCTTTGCCTTTCTTTATCTCTTAAATCGAAAAATTCAACATGGTCCTGATGATCCTGAAGAAGATCCTGAACCGTTGGAAGATGGAAAACGTGACTTTTTCTATCAACTTATGGTGGGTACTGACTCCTCACGTGCTTCTTCATAGAGGCTTTCTGTAAGAGTGAAAAAATAGCTAGGAAATTGGAAAGTTGAAATTGAAGAAACAATAAAGAAAAACTGTAGATTGCAACTTATAAAGATATGGCCATACATTTTTTGAGTCACCTTTTGGAAACCATCACCCCTTATTATACGATCATTTGGTTTGTGCTCGTAGGTGCTCTCTTTACGGGTTACTCCATGTTAGATGGATTTGATTTAGGAGTAGGTGTACTGCACCTCTTAGTTTCAAAGGATGAAGAGAGGCGCATTTTTCTCAATGCAATCGGTCCTGTCTGGGATGGTAATGAAGTCTGGTTAGTGGTTGGGGGAGGTGCTCTCTTTGCTGCTTTTCCGGGCGCCTATGCAACGGTCTTTTCTGGTTTTTACATGCCCTTTATTTTTCTCTTAGTCTTCTTAATTTTTAGGGCCGTTGCTATAGAATTTAGAAGTAAGGAACCGAGCACCTTGTGGAGGCAAACGTGGGATCATCTTTTTGCAGTAGGAAGTATTCTTGCTTCCTTCATGCTGGGAATCACCCTAGGGAATCTTACACGGGGAATTCCCCTTGATGCAGAGGGAGAATTTATAGGTACTTTCTGGGATCTATTAAATCCTTATAGTCTCTTTATGGGGGTCACGGTGGTAGTGCTCTTCGCGATGCATGGATCCATTTACTTAGTGATGAAAACCGAGGGAGCCTTGCAAGAACGAGTAAAATCCTGGGTGCCCTACCTTATTCTTCTTTTTGTTGCTTGTTATTTCATTTTTAATTTTTCAACGCTTATCGTTGCACCTCATCTTGCTGAGATAGTATTTTCTCGGCCATGGATATTTGGAGTTTTAGGCTTAGACATGTTTTTCCTTTGGAAAGTTTGGACCTTCGTAAAGCAAGGCAAAGAGCTCCTTGGGTTTCTTTGTTCCTGCATCATGATGGCCTTGTTGCTTGCTACTTTTGGTCTTACTTACTATCCAAATATGGTTCTTTCTCACCCCCATCCCGAAAACAGCGTTACTATTTTTAATGCTGCTTCTACCTCAAAAACATTAGGCCTTCTCTGTGTTATTGTTCTGCTAGGTATTCCAATGGTTGTCAGTTATACAACAAGTGTCTACTGGATATTTCGAGGAAAGACACGATTAACCGACACGAGTTACTGATCACCTGCGAAAGCCGGGAAGTTAGACGGATACTGCGTTCGGCTCCCATTTTGAATTGGGGTCGGTGACTCATACAGCCCAGCATAAAAATGCTCGCCTGCCTTACCCCATCAGCCTTCGCGGCGCCTCGCGACGAATCAGTATGAAATATGCGGGTTAACCTCTTTTTCTTTAATTGCCGCTGCTGTTCTTTCCAGTTTTTTCCAGCGGACCCAGCTTCCCTCAGCTGCTTTAAAAAGCGATTTCCAGACGACATACCCTAACACCGGGCGGTATAAAAAGCGCATTGGAAGGGCTCTCCAAGCAGAGAGAAAGCTCCGTTTCGCTAAATGAGCGGAAAGTCCTGCAATAACAGTATCAATGAGTAGAGATAATATAAAATAAGGATAAATCGCTTTCCCTCGACCTAGGTATATTGAAAAAATAACGAGGAGATCAAGAATGGGGGTGATAGCAATAATGCCAATTTGAAAAATCCAAATGGAGGGAAGTGCCAACCATCCCAGCCAGCCTGAACCAGGGCTTAAGATGAGGGAGCGATGTTTCCAAACGCATTGCAATGTCCCAAATGCCCATCGAAAACGTTGAGAAAAAAGGGCTCGAATATTTTGAGGAGCCTCGGTATCGGCGATAGCCAAGGGTGCGTAGGTGACTTTCCAGCCGTATCGATGGAGTTGTAACGTCAGGTCTGTATCCTCTGCTAGGGTTTCCGTATTAAGTGGGCCCGCGTCTAAAAGAGCTTTGCGACGAAAGGCGCTTAATGCACCTGGAACAACGGTAATGCAATTTAAAAGATCTTGTGCACGTCGATTAATTTCAAAGGAAAATTCATATTCAATTTGTTGAAATCGTCCAAGCCAGTGGCGAAAATTACCAACACGTATATGTCCCGAAACGGCTCCCACTTCAGGATTGCTCAAAGGTTGAATCAAGAAACGTAATGCCTCGGAGGAGACCATTGTATCAGCATCTAGTGTAACAATATATTCGTGACTCGAGGAGGCGATAGCATCATTGAGTGCAGAAGCTTTTCCGGTATTTGGTTGTTGGAGTAAAATAATGCTGCGCTGACTGGTAGAATATTCGTTTACCCATCGCATGACTTTCTCAGATGTTTTATCGTGAGATCCATCATCAACAATAATCAATTCTATAGGAGCTTCATAGGAGCTAGCTAAAAGATGTTCTATGGTGGAGTCGATAACACACTCTTCGTTATAAGCAGCAACAATAACGCTTAGAGGAGGGAGAGAGCTATTGTATTGCAAATGAGATGAGACTTCCCTTTTTTCCCGTCGACGATGAAGCAAGGCACACGCAATAAAAAAGAGAATGAATAATAATGATAATAGGGTTGTGATGATCAATAGTGTCCAGGCAGCCATTTCTATAAATCGAAGAGTTGCAAAGCTTCCATAAATATAGCGCATCGCAACAGTAACATCTCCATGGCGCAATGGAGGCATGAGCACATCGCGTGGCAACTCAATAAAGCGTCCAAGTGGGACGATTTCATCTCCACGTGCATGGAGGTAATCGATAATAAGTGGAAGTGCAGCGACAGTTTGAGACCGATTGCCACCCGCATCATGCATTAAAATCACACTCCCTCCATCAACACGTTCCTCCTTAATATTATTTAAAATCGTCTCTACTCCAGGACACTCCCAGTCGCTTGTGTCAATGGACTCCCCCACGGTGAGATAGCCAAGATCTGAAGCAATTCCCAAAGCACGCAGTTCTCCTGGGGTTGATGGAGTCGCATCACTGTTGTAAGGGGGGCGAAAAAGAGAGGTGGAATGCCCGGTAATACTTTCAATGAGTCGCGTTGTGGCATTGAGTTCGAGGGAAATTTGCTCATCACTAGCTGCAGCAAGATTTTGATGTGTGTAGGTATGATTTCCTAATTCATGTCCCTCCTCTAAAATTTGTACTAGAAGGTCAGGAAATTGTTGAGCTTGTGAACCAACAACAAAAAAAGCAGCTGGAACCTTTTTCTCTTTTAAAATACGCAGAATGCGTGGTGTCCAAGTGGGGTCAGGTCCATCATCAAAGGTGAGTGCTACTTGATGCAGAGGTGCAGCTCCTTGGTGATATACACAAGCAGGACGAGGAAATTCTTCGTAGAGAGAACTCATGAACTCTGTGGGTTCTAAAGTAATATCACGCCATCCTTTGCTGGGCTCATCTCCAACGGAAAGAAAATCTCCCCTGCCAATCGAGGCTACTTCATTTTTAAGACTCAGGGTTTCGAAGGCTTCTAGTTCCTCGGTGGTCGGCTCATGACGATCTTCTGTTTTCATTTTGGATATGAATTTTAATGCTTTCCAAATATCTGGATCCTCCTCCCCAAGACGGTCGAGCGCAATCCCTCCAATGGGATAGTGTGAGATGGTGTGTAATTGATTAAAAAAAGTGATGGCATCGAGAAACCAAATTTCATGTTCCTCTTTTTCATTAAGGCCAGAGAGATAATGAAATGAGGGTGAAAAATGAGGTGCTTCGACGCTAACATGTTCTGCTAAAGCAAGGTTGGCACGTGCCATGACATCGACAAAACTTAAAGTCTCAACGGTCCCTTTGGTTTCATTCCAATCAAGACCAAAGCAACCTAATCCAGCAACCCATTGCTCCGCTTTACCGTAGCGGATTATTTCTTTGAGTTGTTCCTCAACCCAATCCTGCTCTGCTAGGGGGCCCGGTTCATCAGGCTCTGAGTTTTCATCATCAAGGGAGAGGACAAAACGATCTGCTACCTCGCTGAGGGCTTGTAGATCAAAAATTTTCTCTGCTTTCTCCGTTGAGATGCTGATCCAGAACTCATAATGAGACTCATGAAGCTTCTTGCCAAAGCGAATCAGTAATTGATTTAGCTCCGTACGGTAGGAAGGATCGAGTTCATTCCAATCAAGGAGTAATCCGATAGCTCCGGGTGGTAGACGTTTGATCAGATTACTGAAAAAAAGATCCTGCTCTTCGGTTGAGGATTTAAAGAGTCCTTCGATGGCTTCTGCTTGCCACGTTGTTCCATCAATGTTTCGTAAAATAGGAAGTAGGCCAAGATTCTTGCGCACACAACAAGAACGAATCTCCTCACTGGGTGATTCCACAAGTCTTCCTTCAACTCCAACGATATGAAACCAATCCGTTGCAACGTGTGTTAAAAAATCGGCATGCTGCTTGAGCGAAGAAATGCTTTGGGGGTCCCAATCTACAGCATAACCCAGGCGAACAGGGAAAGAGGAGTACTCGAGTAGGTGCTGCTCTTGATTTTTTTGAGAAGGTGTTGCTACCGAGCTCACAAAAGCACTAATCCCACCCTCATGCTGAGAGTTTTTAGGAAAGGGGAGAGGGTTTGCTGTTTCTAAGAAGTGATGCCAATCTTCCGTGCTTGCCAGTAGACCTGGATCTTTAAATGCTTTTAGTGGTGTTCTGTATCCTCGCACTTGCTGGGGAAGACGTAGTTCGGGAGCAACCAGTAGGCTTGCTATAAAGTATGCAGAGGCACTAAGAAGAAGGAGTGCTATCACCACGATGGTGACTTGTAAAAAGCGGCGACGTCGCCCGTGAGGATCTGCAAAAATGGAGTTGTTAGAGTTCGAAGACATGAAAATCTCTGCTAAAAAACGATGCTAGGAGTGGAACAAAAAGAGTATACCCGGATATTTCATGCTAATCGTGGCGAGGAAGCTGCGAAGGCTGATGGGGCAAGGTAGACATGTATTTTGATACAGGGCTGTATGAATCCCTACAGCCCAAGTCAAAATGTGAGTCTCATGCAGTATCCATCTGACTTCCCGGCTTACGCAGGTGATCGGTATGAAAAATCCGAATATAGGTTAAAGATTCTGTGCTGAAGATGAAATCTAAAAAACAGAGAGCATTCTGGCATATCTCCTCTTTCCAAAATAATGAGACTCACTGAGGTGTTATTTTTGGGTGATAGAATCATTGGGATATTTTATTGTGAGATGTAAAAATTAAAACCTACTCATCGATAAAAAAATCTTTAGGAGAGAGGGTAGAATCTTTAGGCTAGTGTGATGTCAGCTTCTCTATTCTTAGCCCGCCGTTACTTGCAGCCCAAGCGCACCTTTCTTTCTGTTATTACACTGATCTCGGTGCTCGGAGTGACTCTTGGAATCACGGTTCTCATTTTAGTAATTTCAGTAATGACCGGATTTCAAAGGGAGCTACAACGTAAGGTCATTGGCTTTGATGCCCATTTAGTGATTTCTCAAGAAAGGATTCTTGATCATTGGCAGCAGCTTTCCAAAAAAGTAGAGCATCTTCCCGAGGTAGAGCAGCTCGCACCCTTTGTTCAAGGACCTGTTATCGTGGAATTTCAGCATCGACGTCTCACTCCCAATATGCGTGGTATCGATCCTGAGAAAGAAACAGAACTTCAAAAATTTATTAAGGAGGGATCCTTTGATTTAAATGGTGATAACGCCATCGTTGGTTCTGAAATGGCCTCCACGCTTGGTTTGCAGGTGGGAGACAAAATTACCATATTCTCCTCGCACAACCTGAATCAGGAAAAACAAGGAAAGGCCAATTTAGATTCACTGCGCCAATTGGTTCTTCCAACAGAATTGACCGTTACTGGTATTTTTGAAACAGGACGTTATTTTTACGACAGTGAATTTGTACTCGTACCACTTCACATTGGACAAGAACTCTATGGTCTTGGGGACTGTGTTCATGGGCTTGCTTTATGGGTCAAAAATGCTGATCGAGCTGATGTGGTTCAAAAAAATATACGTAGTGAATTTACTAAGGACCTCATTGTTACCACTTGGATGGATTCTAATAAGCAACTCTTTGATGCCATTGCAATGGAGCGTCACGTAATGTTTTTTTTACTGATGTTCATTGTACTGGTGGCTGCGTTTGGGATTATGAACACATTGATTACGGTCACTGTTCAAAAGACGCGTGAAATTGGTATCCTCCAAGCTCTTGGTGCACGTACAGGACAAATCATCATGATCTTCCTTGTGCAAGGAATGATTGTAGGCGTTGTTGGCGTTGCCTCAGGATTAGCACTAGGAATGACCCTCATTCGCTGGAGGAATGAAGTGAGTCAGGCACTCTCCTCCCTTTTGGGAGTTGAAATCTTCTCACGTACCATTTACCAATTCTCTGAGATTCCTGCGGAAGTGGTTCCAAGCGATGTTGCGGTTATCTGCCTGAGTGCTTTTGCGATCTGTTCTCTTGCAGCTCTTGTACCAGCTTGGTTAGCCTCAAGGCTCGATCCAGTCAAGGCCCTACGTTATGAGTGAAGCTTTTCTTAATTTGGATATTGCAGGCCGGGCTGGCCCGAATATTTCACACTAAATCTATTACGGCTTGTGGAAAGCTCATCATTACTGCGTTGGTCTCGAATTGTGATTTGGACAGTATGAAACATACAGCCCGGCATCCCAATCCTTCGCC
>Ga0209191_1000675_pt1 | contig 25269 bp, 20 predicted proteins | sample S_130626_EF_Meta_FD_187320 | JGI IMG/M metagenome (GOLD analysis project Ga0209191, IMG submission 187320) | Freshwater microbial communities from Lake Simoncouche, Canada to study carbon cycling - S_130626_EF_MetaG (SPAdes) (version 2) | ecosystem: Environmental > Aquatic > Freshwater > Lake ...
TATTAATGAGTAGAACCATATGAAAACAATTCTAGTATGTGGAGCCGGAGGCTTCATCGGAACACACTTAGTTGAGAGTTTAAAGTCTCAAGGGCATTATATTGTAGGGGCTGATCTAAAGTCACCCGAATATTCAGAGACTGCGGCTGATGCTTTCTATCGCATAGACCTACGTGTCGCCAATAATGTAGACACGCTGTTTGACTATCACAAGATTGACGAAGTATATCAATTGGCAGCAGACATGGGTGGCGCTGGATATATTTTTACGGGCGAGAATGATGCTGACATCATGCACAACTCTGCGACAATAAATCTAAACGTCCTTGACGCTATGCGTAGATTCAACGTGAAGAAAGTCTTCTATAGCTCAAGCGCATGTATGTACCCATCTCACAATCAGGAGTCAACGGATAAACCTATTATGTCGGAAGACTCGGCATACCCTGCAAATCCTGATAGCGAGTATGGTTGGGAGAAGCTATTCAGTGAACGTTTGTATATGACTTACGCTCGCAATTACGGAATCGAAGCCCGCATCGCTCGCTTACATAATGTATTTGGGCCGCTAGGTTCATGGAACAACGGTAAAGAGAAAGCCCCTGCTGCATTGTGTCGTAAAGTCGCACACGCAGATAATAACGGTGTGATCGAAGTATGGGGCCCAGGTGTGCAGACTAGATCATTTATGTATATTGATGAATGCATCGAAGGCATTCACCGTCTGATGGACAGCGATGTTACAGTCCCTATCAATCTTGGTAGTGAACGTATGATTAGTATTAATGACTTAGTGTTGTTAATTGCTAGCCTCACTAATAAAAGGGTGAGCATCAACAATGTTGATGGTCCGATCGGTGTCATGGGCAGAACGTCTGACAACACATTGATACGAGAATTGCTTGACTGGGCACCGGCCGATGATCTAGAAGCCGGTCTAACAAAAACTTATAAATGGATTTCGGAACAATTAGAACATGTCGACCAAAGCAATTAAATTTTTTCATATATGGAATCTTCCAAAAGAACCTACATCTGTGGTTGTACACAATGAACATGAGAGTATAAGTCATGTTATATTGTTTTCCGGAACAGAATACGCATATGAACGTACTTGCGGTGAAGTAGAAGAATTAGAGAAAACTGTTGATGCTTGTAATCAGTATGGTATCCCAGTCACAATGCTGACTGCAACTTATACTTATAATAAGAATTTGATTAATTGGAACGAAGATAGATATAAGAATGTAACTATCATTGACTGGCCTCCTTATTGGATAGCGTGTATGGGTTGTATGATCAATACTGTAACTACCTATGAAAGAAATCGTGATTTTGGTAATGATATCCGCGATCCAAATACAAATCTAAATACTAACATAGAATATCTGTTTCTATCACTAAACAATCAACCTAGATTGCATCGTTGCTTAACAATGGATCTATTGGCTAAGTATAATCTGATAGATAAGGGAGCTATTGCCTGGCGTGATGTAATGCGGCATCTTGAAGAAACTCGTACTGATGTGGTATGTGAGAGTGTCAAAGAGAATATCTATAATTGGAAGTATTGGACTCCAAAAAAGATGACACTAACAGAGGGTGATAAGTTCGATACGTCTTTTCCAGAGTGGTGGATCCTTCCCCGGCACTACTCACACTCATTTATGCATCTTGTTCCTGAATGTGATGATAACGTGTTTCTGATATCAGAGAAAGCAGCAGTGCCACTACTATTCAATAAACTGTTTTTAGCCGCTGGCCCAAAGAACTATCATGCTAATGTCAAAGACATGGGCTTCAAGCTATATGATGAACTATTCGACTATTCGTTTGATAGCGAAGATGATCAAGAGTTGCGCTACGAAGGCTTAATACAAAACATCAACAAGTATAGAGATAAGTCATCAGTGGAACTTGAACAGTTGATTCATTCTGTTAGAGACAAGTTAACGTTTAATCGCACACATGCGCTTGCTCTTGCTAGAACTATGCCAATCCGTTGGACTGAATTAATAGATGTATCTCAAGAACGTTTGACTATAGATGAAATTAATAAGCTACCCTTAGTATGACAATGCTAAACCTTAATGATCCTCGCATTTTTTGGACAAAGCCAGAACCTAGGATAGACAGTTCCTCAATATGGCCGTACACAGCTATAGACGATTTGCTGTTTAAGTCTAAGGAAAATTTCTATTTGATTAATGCGATGGATAATACTGTATTTGATGTTTTTCCGTCGGAAACAATAATTCCTATTCATATACTGAATGCCATGAAGAAGGGCAATGCCACACTGCTGATTCGTAATATATTTCACGGTTATCATAGTCTAGTCGGAGATGTGTATAAAAACTTTATAATTAAGCATAGGATTGATCCTAAAAATGTGCTTATAGCAAGTGAATCTGCGGATATGGATAAAGAAATACAATTAGTAGCGCAAAAATTTAATTTGCCGCCGTGTCGATGCAGATGGACTAGGATACTTGAAAACGCAACTAGATATCATAACCAAGATATAAGCATAGACGGTACTCTACAAAAAAAGTATTACGAAAAGAAATTTTTGAGTTATAACGGTAATCGTACATGGTCTCGAAATGCTATTGTTTTACTTTTGAAAAGTCAGGGAGTAATTGACAAGGGATATGTCAGTTATAACAGTAGACACACCTTAGAAGAACTAAAGGGGTTAAGCGAAGAAACCTATATTACAGTGTATCTGTCCTTAGTAACTAGAGAACACTTAACAGCACATTCGAATTCAGAATTCCCCCTTGCACCAAATATAAGTGCTTCACAAAGTCCGGCAGCCAGTCGAATAGGTGAACTACTTGAAGCAAACAAAGAAGAATTATTACAACTTGATCAAATACTCCTAGATAAAGTACTAGCTAATGATCAACTGCAACTAGGAGAAAAGGAGTATTATCAAAACACTTACTTCAGTGTTGTGACTGAAACTGCTTTTCCAGACTTAGCATTTTGGGATAGGTACACAGACTCTACGCTAACGGACAGAGGGCGACTATTAAGCGAGAAGATATTCAAACCAATTCTAGTACAGCATCCTTTTGTCGTAGTATCGAATCCTAGAACACTAGAACTTATGAGAAGTATTGGTTACAAGACTTTTCATCCATACATTGACGAGACATACGATACTATTGAGGATCACGCAACTAGACTATTAGCTATCACAGATGAAGTTAAACGATTGTGTGAAATGAGCGAGATAGAGGTCTATGAGTTCATAGACAATATCCTACCTATATGTGAATATAATAAAAAAGTATTACTCGAAAAGACTAAATTCTCAGACGATCTTATATTGTAAAGTTTCCGTTTCCGTAACTCTTGCGTTCTTTCACTGGATCATTAAGTTTGTCGGCAATGATATTCTTTAGAACATACCGCTCTTCCATAATATCTCTAACATATAATGCTCTGCGTCCAATCTCGGCTAGGTCAAACTGATCGTCTACCCGCTTTTTCTTGAAATCGTCTTCGACTTCCCAGACTCTAGCGTGTACATCATATAGTCGATCAAGTTCTTCTTTGATTGACTCTAAATCAATGAGTTCCATTTGTTCTGCATAGAAGTCTAGTTCTTCTTTATTGTTGCCTAGCTTAGAAAACTTCAACTTAGCAATGCAGTATCTATCTACTAGTTCAATTACTGGAAACTTAAACATTTGGCATCTCTCGTATATGATTTAATATAACCTCAGCAGCTTGTCGTTGTTGCAACGCATTAGTGTGATAACCAGGATCACGCTTTGGCGGATCCACTACAAGAAACTCTTTTAATGCTTCAATCAAATCTATTGTTAACCATGGACAAGTGGGAATTACATTTATTGGATCACGGCAAATCACATGTGGAATACCCGACAGGTGTAATTTATGCAATACAGCATACATCATCCATTTGTCAACTTGCGTTTTCCAGTCCGGGTAGTATAGGTATCTAAACCAATCCTTTATTGCTTGTTCTTTTTCGACAGGGTCGCTACATCTAGCAAACGCCCGAGGATTGACATTATCAACTATCCCTACTATGTTAGTGCTTATCATGTTAGGGTTTTTATTTAACCAAGGGTGATTGGAAGATACAGATTCTTTATGTGAATAAAAAATGTCTTCTATAGTAAACTGTTTTCTTGGAACAGGTGTGTCGATGGGAAACTCAATCCTATCTGCATAGGTCGTTCCCACTAATATGAAGTCTGCTTTATTTTGTATCGCAGTATCAACCTGTATTGCGATGCCGCCGTTGCTCATTCCTCCCCTGCTGTATGGAATTAATTCATAACCCAAACTCTCGGCTATTATTTCTGAAAAGTGAGTACCGGGGAAACGAATCACAGGTGACATGTGGCTGTCCCCGCACACTATCATCTTACGCATCTAATACCTCTACATGCGGAAAATACTTTAGAAAAAGATCGTCTGGATGATTGCGTACTTGTTTGATGCGACTACTTATCTCAGTAAAGAAGTTCCAAGCTAGCGGCATGAACACGATCTTATCCTCATCAGTAAACGAGTTCAAAGCGTCAAAGGATTTGATCGGGCTATTTGTTCCTGGTGTGAATAGATTTTGTTTTAACGGACTATCATCGAGGATAAAGTCTAATGGCTCATCGATATAGTTTAACAATGTATTGCCTTTAGCTGCTGCACCGGCTCCTACGATCTTGTATCCCTGTTTCTTAAACTTGTCAATAGTATTCTTGAGTTCAGTCATATTTGTTTTGACATTCTCTTCCCAGATAGAATAGGTATCCTGTCTATTAAGTTTAGCTTCCATAGCAATCAGATTAGATATATTAAAGTGGCTACTACGGGTTGTAGATAGAACAAATACATAACTATTACCATGAATAGGAGTCTTGATTACGTTGACGAGATTAAGTCCGGCTCTCTTAGCTAGCTCGTTCATACTGTTTATGTTAAAGAAGTTTACATGCTCGTGGTAGATAGTATCAAATTCGTTATTCAATACCATATCTGCTTGACTAGTCTGGACAAACAATAGTGTATGATCACTCATTAGGTTCTTACAAGCCTGTAAAAATTCTAATGGATTGGGATTGTGAGCGCATACGTTTTGTGCTACGATGGCGTCTAGCGCAGCATCAAGCGTGATATGAGGACCAAAGTAATCACACATGATGGTGTGATTCTTTGAACTTGTCGGATATATGTTTTCTGCTGGGTCAACGCCATATGTGTTGAATCCTAGCTCTTTAAAGTAATTTAACTGTGTACCATCATTGCAGCCAATGTCCAACACGTTTAATGTTCTCGCTTCGATGTTTTCTAACACATACCCAGCAAACCATTTACTGTAATCCTTGAGAGTTTGGCTCGTTCCTGCTACATAAAGATAATTGGCGTAGATGATTTTAGGATCGACAGTGTGACTCAACTGTAAGTGATAGCAATCTCCGCATAGATTCACTGCTAGCGGATATACTTCTTGCTGCTTTGGTTCAACCTCAAAGCTATTTGCTAGGGGCTGCTTTCCTAAGTCAAGTGCTAAACGAAGATGCTCACCGCCGCAAGCCAAACACTTACTGTTCTCTGATACATTACTCATATCTAATAAATCTATTTCTATTGCTAAACGTGGTCTTGTCAATGTTGTCTGTAAGTTCAGTCACGATACTTTTGATGGATTCCTGAAAAGTGAAGTCATACGTCTTAGTTACTTTGGTGACATCCATCATGAAGTCATACGCCCCAGCCACATCAGGGGTTTCTATGATTTTGGAAGACAACATATTGTTTACTGATGCACTGATATCTTCTACCGTTGCACTAATGCTGGCTAGATTATAAATGCCGGAGATCGGGTTCTGAATCACTTTGTCAACTACCCTAGAAATGTCTGCGATACCTAGAATAGGGCGAGAGATATTCTTGTTGTTGATAGAGATGACTCCCTGCTCAACAGACTTTTTGGTCATTGAGTTGATCATGAGTTCTTCTCTGATGTTAGGGCTCCAGCCGTTCACTGTACCAAATCTAAAGCCGACGATCTTATATCCGTCTTTGATGAATTTTTCTGCATGAAGATCGATACTATATTTGGTAAGATCATAGTAGTTGATAGGCTTGAAGTTTAATGAAACGTCTTCTGTTGTTATTAAGTTCTTGGAACCGTACACGCTTCCGCTACTAGCATAGATGAGCAATTGCGACTTGTCTAGCTTACCGACTAGGTCTACGAAGTTGTTGACGTTATTAATCCAACCGGACGTTATGATACCTTCACACATCTTGACAGAGCTATGCCCTGCAAGTAGTATCACAACATCAAATTTGCTGAGATAGGCTTTGGATAGTGTTCTGTAGTCTGCTTCTAGGCTACTACCCAAATTTTTACCAAACCAACATATATCTACACTAGACATGTTATAGATTGAGGATAGATCGTGTATAAGTCTAGAACCGATATACCCATTCCCGCCTATAACAAGTACTTGTTTTGCCATTATTAGTGTCCGTCTCCGATAAGATATTTATGCACCCTTACCTACGGTAAAAACATTTGTGATAAGCAGTAACAACTTAAATACAAGCGACACAATGAAGGAAAATAAAATGACTAAACTAGCTATATTTGGTGACAGTTGGGCATGTGGTTCATTCTCTACAGAGGCCGAAGGCTGGACGGGCATAGGTGATTTTTATTTTCAAGAACAGTTAAGTAAGAAATACGACATTACAAATTTTGCATCAGGTGGTCTATCCAATGTACGCACACTGCATCGACTCAATGACTATCTGGAAACAAACAATAGTAAAATTCTAGTAGTACAGACTGATCCTATTAGAGATTGTTTTCCGAACTTTGATTACGGGTTGATTAAGTCTCCCTTTTATGATATATTCAAAGGTAACATCAAGCAACTTGCTGAAACGCAGATAGAGTTGTTCTACTATCAATTAAACTTACTAGCAGTAAAACACAGTGTAGAAATTAATATCATAGGCGGATGCTCGGATGTAATTCCGTCAGCCGCAAAATACAAAAACCTCAATGTGCTTTGCTATTCTTGGTTTGAACTTATAGATAAGAATCACAAGCATGGTGTGTTTTCTAATACAACAAATTTAGGACATGTCATACAAGCCGATACGGATAGAGAGGTAATAGATCAAATCTACGAAAAGCAAGTGATAATTGACAGAGAGCAAGGTAAGTTATTCGGATACGGGGGAGACAATCATCCTTCTCACGCTGGGCAAGATTTGATGATAAATTATATCGAAGGTAAGTTGTGAAAATACCTTTTGACAAGTACAAGAGAGTCTTTGCGTTTGGCTGTAGCTTTACGAGTTGTAACTACCCTACATGGGCAAACATACTAGCAAACGAGATGCCCGACGCGGAGTTCTATAATTTCGGTGCAAGCGGCGGAGGAAATCTATTCATTGCAGCAAGCATCACAGAAGCCAATGTGCGATTTAAGTTCTGTGATACTGATTTGGTGATGGTAATGTACTCTACTTCGTTCAGAGAAGATCGGCATGTTAATGGAAAGTGGCAACTGTTTGGCAATATATACAATCAACCTTTTTATCCAATGAAGACTTTTGTTGTACCGTTTTGTCAACCGGTTGGTATGTTGATCAGAGACCTAGCACTTATTCAAATGTCAGCGCAGTATGTAAGATCATTGCCGTGCGACAATCTATTACTAAAAGTAGCCTCGGTTCTTGATGAAAGTAGTAAAGCTCCCAATTTTCATCAAGAAGATGATCATCAAGTAGTAGAACTATATCGCAATTGTTTAGATAGTTTTCCTCCTACTCTATGTGAAACTGAGTTTCCAAATGGACTACGAAAGGGAATAACAGTTATGCGAGACAAAAAACTGTATACAGATATGCATCCCCTGACAGATAGCTATTATAACTACTTGTTGAAGATAGGTGTTAATCTTACTGAACGGGCTGAACAGTATGTTGATGACAGTATGATTAAGTTGTCGCAATGCAGAGATTTTGAAGACTTTGGCAAAATCTTTCCTGAAATAGCAGAACAACGAGAATGTCGAAACAGAATAATGTTTTAATGGGTTTAATCGAAAGTAAATAACAGCATGACAAAAGTAGCGATGATAGGTGTTGGCAAGTTAGGACAAGACTGTGCCGAAGTAATGTCCGAGTACTATGACGTTGTTGGATATGACGTAGCACCACGTTCTCCTGCGTTTCCCATGAGAGCAACTATCAAAGAAGCTGTAGAAGATAGAGATATCATTTTCATCTCTGCACCCACTCCGCATGATCCAATGTACGGCGGAGAAACTCCTACTAGTCATTTGCCTAACAAAGATTTTGACTATACGATAGTCACGGGTATCCTAAACGAAGTCAATCAATATGTCAATCAGAATCAACTAGTAGTATTGATTAGTACAGTATTACCTGGCACAGTTCGCAATACATTGCGTCCGTGTATCACGAATGCACGATTCATTTACAATCCATATCTTATTGCGATGGGCACGACTAAATGGGATATGGTTAATCCCGAGATGATTATTATCGGAACTGAAGACGGTTCGATTACCGGCGATGCGGAAGAGTTAATTAACTTCTATAAGCCCATGATGAAAAACAACCCTAGATATGAAGTAGGGACATGGGATGAAGCAGAATCTATCAAGATTTTCTACAATACATTCATATCAACTAAGGTCGCACTTGTCAACATGATTCAAGATGTTGCTGAGAAAAGCGGCAACATCAATGTAGACGTTGTGACAAGTGCGCTAGCACGATCAACACAGCGTATCATGGGCCCTGCTTATATGACAGCGGGCATGGGCGATGGGGGCGCATGTCACCCTCGTGATAATATTGCATTGCGTGATCTAGCAGAGAGACTAGACCTTGGGTACGACCTCTTTGATTCAATCATGAGAGCAAGAGAAGTACAGGCTGAGAATCTAGCATTACGCTGTTTAAAGAACGGGAAGAACGTAACGATCCTAGGTAAAGCGTACAAGCCAAACGTACCCTATACACACGGTAGCTCTAGTATGTTAGTGGGTCATTACATAGAAAAACATGGGGGTAACGTAAACTACTACGATGAAAACACCGGTGATTTAGACTTAAAGCTTGGATGGACTGAAGTCATGTTGATTGGATACTGGGACACGTGGACTATGTCTGCGTTAAGCAGAAAACACACCCAAGATGTCGCAGTAGTCATCATCGATCCTTGGCGTAAGCTAGACAACCCAGAAATAACGTCAGCACTACACCGCAAAGCTGAAATAATTTTATACGGAGATACTCGGGAACGAAGCAACTACCTTATTGATACCGCTACATTAGATTGGTGGAATAAAGATAGTTACCGTAACTTATTTGTATTATGGCCCGAGCTTGAGAAACATAAGGATAAACTCTATCTGATTGATGCTGAGACTGCGCCAAAAACTGACTTTACATTACGTCCTACTGAATTAATAGTAGAGGAAATCTTACAGGCTAAGAAAAATGGTAAAACTAAGTTTGTATTTATGGGCATGGCTGAAGCGTACAGTTTTCAACTAGTATCAAAGATCAATCGTATCGCACATTTACTAGAAAGATATATTGATCCTAAAGATTTGGTATATGCATGTTCTTCTATTGGAGTATCAGACACAATTGATACTAGAATTTCAGTCTGGTCTGCTTGTACTGTGCAGATGTTTTATCAGGTGAATCAAGAAAACGGTGCAGCTTACGAGGGAAAAATCAACTACGACATTAGAGAAAAAGAGAAGCAATACTTGTCATTTAATAGAATACCTAGATGGCAACGATTGAAACTGTTTGACCGCTTTCTTGAAAGCAAGATGTTAGATGTTGGTTACTGTTCGTTTGATACTCCTCCCGAGCATCTAGCCGAATTGAAACTGACGCTAGAAGCACTTCCCGATGCATTCGTCAACGTTAAAGAAAACGTATCAATGTTACCGCTAAAACTAAACATTAGTCCAGAGAGAACCAATCCAGCTGATCTGCAACCTGATGACCTAAAGTATTTTAGTGATAGTTATTTTAGTATAGTTACTGAAACCGGGTTCTACAATGTACCGAACCTACATGTGTTGCACACTAGTATTTTCATGACAGAGAAGACATTCAAGCCTATTGTTGCTATGCATCCTTTTATTCTGCTATGTTATCCGGGAGCGTTAGATAAGCTAAGACAAATGGGTTATAGAACCTTTTTCCCGTTCATAGATGAGACATATGATACTATCGAGGATCCTGAAGAGCGTTTCGAAGCAGTGTGGCGGGAAATAGTTAGGTTGTCACAGAAAACAACAGAAGAATGGATTCAATGGCAAACTGACATCAAAGAGATTGTAGAACACAATCACAATCATTTCTTTGTCAATAAAAACTATCTTTCTACCGAGGTAGAATCTCAATTTGTGTAGTTAGGTTAACCAAATAATAATTATTGTTTCTGGAAAGTCGCTTAAATAGAATGTAGCAGGAGCAAACTTTTGGTAGATTTCAACTTAACATCTTTGGCAAATAAAGACTTAAAGCCTAAAGAACGCCCAACAGAAGACATTACAGATGCTCGCCATCGTTCTATGATGGAAGCCATTGCACCTTATTCTAAACCCACGGTGCAGAAGAATCTAACTCCAGTCTATGTAGACTACAAGACACGAGAGACTTCTATGGTTCTTGTGCTGTGTCCAGAGTGGTCGCCCTACATGCCTCCGTTCTCGTTAGCAAGACTATCGGGAATCGCTAAGGCAGCCGGATACGAGACTACTATCATGGACTTGAATGTTAAAGCATTCAACTTACATAACACTGACTGGGTCCCAAACAACAAGATTCCATTCAGACTATGGGATCCTAGTGCTTCTTGGCATTGGTTAGGTGACACGTATCTGAACGATATTCACCCTGTACTTGAACCCTTGTTGATGGAAGCAGTAGACGAGATCATGGCATTGAAGCCTACAGTAGTTGGGTTCTCTGTGTACTATATCAGTGAAGAACCTACTAAGTGGATGTGTCAAGAGATCAAGAGACGAGATCCTTCTATTCTAATCGCAGTAGGTGGCCCTAATGTTCACAAGAATTGGTTCAAGATCGAACCCTACTATGACTATGTTATCGTAGGTGAAGGTGAACAGAATCTATTGGTGATGCTTGACGAGATTGAAGAAGGCTGGATCCCTACTGAAGCTAGAGTGTTGACTCAACCAGAGAATGAACGTATTAACATCAACGGGCTTCCGATGCCTGATTATGAATCAATTGACTTCTCACTGTACGAAGTTCCTAACGGCGTTAACTCCGAGATTAGTCGCGGATGTACTGCTAAGTGTTCTTTCTGTGAAGAAACACACTTTTGGAAGTATCGTCAGCGTAAAGCAGTTGACTTGATTACTGAACTTGAATGGCTTTATTATAATAAAGGCACAGACATTGTTTGGTTTATTGACTCACTTATTAACGGTGACATTAAAGAACTAAGAGCATTTGCTTTAGCTCTTAAAGAAAAGGGCCTCAAGATTAAGTTCACAGGCTATGCTAGACATGATGGCCGAATGAATTTAGAGTATCTACAAGACTTAGCAGATGGTGGTTGTATCATGTTTAACTTCGGATGCGAGTCAGCTAGTCAGAAAGTTCTAGATGATATGCATAAGGGCGTGACTATTGCAGAGATGGAACAAAACTTCGCCGACTGCAAGAAGGTAGGCATTTATTGTGCTACTAATTGGATCGTAGCCTTCCCCACTGAGAATTTCCAAGACTATTCTGACACGATGACCTTCATGTGGCGTATGCGTAACAACAACGTGAACAACATGGGATTGGGTGTGGGTTATGGCTTAGGACCGGAAACGATTGTAGGTCAGAACCCACACGCATACAACATCTCTTGGCACAAGTATCAGGGACACTGGATCACTAAAGACTTAGCGATGGGCGGCCCGCATGTCATGACTCGTGTTAAGCTGATTCATATGTGGCTTGATTTCTTTGAAGGATGCACAGATACTCCAATCGGGTACCCTGTTCGTACCGCTCTGAAGACAAGTCATTATGACATTAAGCTAAATCGCACAGACGTACAAAAAGAAATGCACTATGAGCAGTTTGATTATAATATCATTCCTGCTATTAGTGATGATAACCCTTTTGCTAATCAGCTTGTCAATGAAGTCTGGCCATTCTTTAGAAATTTGTGGAGATCACGAGGTGGCTACGAAGCAGAAGTTAGATTCAACCCAGAGATCGACTTGAAAGAGTTTGGAAATCAGTATGGTCCCGGTCAGTACTGGGCAACCTATAAGTTCAAGATCAGTGATGAAGGTCTTTGGACAGCAGATTTTGATGTCAAGTTTGAGCAGATTGATAATCCATTAGACGAGCGTGATCCGGCAGGAGGTCGTAAAGGTGCGTTCTATGCTCAAGACTATTCACGCTGGCAAAATAATACAGTTAAGAGAGCAAGAAAATTAGCAAAGCCTACTTGGAGTTCGGATGAAGGTCGTTCAGGACAAGATTTTGCTGATCTACTAGAAGAAGAAGTACGCTTGAACGCAACAGTTGACTTCAGCTTCCATCTTCAGTGGAAGGGTCAGGGAGATTGGAGTGATACTGAACAGTACCGTGTGCAAGTATCAGATACTAAGAACACTGCAATGCCGCAGAAGAAGGTCGATACTGGAACGGAATTGAAGACTGGGATCACGACAGTTATTGATGTGAATTCGATTAGACGTAAGCCGGATTATTTGTTATGAAAGATAGAGTAAAAGAATTCGAACAAACTATTGCTACGTTTTATAATGCACCCTACGCTGTAGCAGTTGATTGCTGTACACATGCTATTGAGTTATGTCTTCGACTGGAGAAAAGACAGGTTATAGTATCGTGTCCTAAGCACACATATCTTAGTGTACCCATGACACTAGAAAAACTTGGCATGTCTTGGCTTTGGTCTGACGAGCAGTGGAAAGACTATTACTATATAGGCGGAACTAACATTGTCGATGCTGCCGTCTATTGGGAAAGAAACGGCTATATATCCGGCACATTGATGTGTTTGAGCTTTCAGTTCAAGAAACATTTGAATGTGGGCCGGGGCGGAATGATTCTTCTTGACAATGAAGAACAATACAACTTGTTAAGAAAGATGCGGTATGATGGTAGAGAAGATGATACACCTTGGGCAGAGCAAGACATCGATTCTTATGGATATCATTATTACATGACTCCCGAGATTGCATATACAGGGACGCTTCGTTTTAATTCTGCCGAAGTAAATGAACCGCGCAAATGGTCATACGCAGACTACCCTGATCTATCACAAATGAAGGTTTTCAAATGACATATTACTTAGAACACAGTGACTGGATGAATTTCCACAATGTTCCTGAAGGAATGAATCTAGCCATGTTGAATAACATGTCTAATCGGTTAGAACAACTGCTTAAGCCTGCTTTACAGAAGCAGAGTCAAGATAGTATCGTTATTGATTTAGGAGCCGGTACCGGAGTATTGGGCTTGTTTGCATTACACTGCGGAGCAAAGTTTGTGTACTTTGTTGAGCGTGATCCGCAAATGTTTCACATACTATCTAATGTATTACCCACTAAGTTAGATAGCTCTAAGTTCAAATTAATTAACAAAGACATTGAAGAACTATCTATAGACGATTTTGATTGCGGAACGCCTAATGTTGTTGTCAGTGAGTTCTATGGTCCTAGATTGTTTGATGAAGGCTATGTAAACTATACCAAGCATCTTCGTTCGTTCTTACCCGACTGTCACTTTATTCCAGAAACATTTAAAGTTGATTTTTATTTAAATAACATTGACTATAAGCACGATATCTGGCCAAAAGACCCAGACTTGATTGAGCATTTCAAGTTTATGTATAAAGAAAAAGGCTTCTCTAAATATATAGTAACGCACCAGAATGCTTGTTTAGGTACAATTGAATTTAATGCTAATACGCAGACATTTAAGAACAGCATGGAATTTACATTCAATGGTAAAGTAGAGTTGTTAGTAGTGGGTGTCGCATACGTTGAGCATGATGATTTGCGACAAGACTTTACTCGTTTTGGTTGGTTGTTAGATAAAACAGACACTGGTAAAACGTTTCGTATCTATGTTGACAGTGAGAATTATTTTAATCCTAGAAAAATTGACATCACTAATGCTGAGTAAGAACGAATGGGATCCTCTTAAGTCTATCATTGTGGGCATTGCTGATGATGCAAAGATTCCGCCCACAAACATCGGCTTACGAACAGTCAACTATGCTGATCGAACCTTCAGTGAATATCTAAATGTAAAACACGGTAGATATCCTCAGCAGGTTATCGATGAAGCCAACGAAGACTTGAACCTTCTATGTGAATTCTTACGTGAAGAAGGCATTCACGTTACTCGACCAACATCGAATGATCCTGAATACTATAACTATTGTCCTAGAGACACCGTGATTGTACATGATGATGTAATTCTTGCAACTCCGATGGCATTGGCATCTCGGCGCAACGAATGGAGAGCGAGTAAAGCAGTGTTCGATCTTAATAAGCTAGTAGTTGCTCCTTTACCCGAACACCCAGACACGTATAACTCAGGGTGCATAGGAAACCCCAATATCTTAGCATTAAACGAACACGAACCTATATTTGATGCTGCTAATATATTGCGATGCAATGATGATTTGTTCTATCTTGTTTCAAACACAGGTAACAAGAGGGGCGCAAAATACTTACAAAGTGTGATGCCAAATAAGAGAATACACACTATTGAGAAAGTATATAGTTACATTCACTTAGACAGCACTATCGCATTATTGCGTGAGGGGTTGATGTTATTGAACCCGGAACGCATTAAGTCAGTTGATCAGCTTCCGGAACCATTGCGTAACTGGGATATTATTTGGGCCCCTGAACCTGTTGACATCGGACACTATTCTGGTTATTGCAATTCAAGTAAGTGGGTGAGTATTAACCTACTCTCAATAAATCCTAATCTAGTTGTCCTAGAAGAACACCAACATAATCTTAGGTTAGAACTAGCAAAGCACGGTATTGAATCCGCTATGCTTCCTATGAGGCATGCTCGTACATTGGGCGGATGCTTCCACTGTGTAACATTAGATTTAGAACGTAGCTAACATATCGCATATAAATAGAGTCATGAAAAACAGAGTTGAAATTGGGCATGTAGGACGCTTTTGGGTAGATGATTTTAAGAATCTATCCTTTACTAAACAGCCGGTAACTGATGAGGAAATTAAAACTTGGGAAGATATGGGTTATGACCATGTAAAAAGCTTCTCTGGGTCAATGTATGACAGCAGAAATCCAATGCCTAATTGGGTATCTACTCTTGATCAAATGTTTGGATTATACAATCAAGCTTATACATTCTACCGTATGGATACGTTGGAAATTATGCCTAAGCATGTTGATCATTATAGAACCTACTGTAGGCTGAATAATACAACCCCGGACAAGGTCTGTAGAGTCATAATGATGCTAGAAGATTGGAAGCCTGGTCACTACTTTGAATTAGACGGTGTGGGTTATGTTAACTGGAAAGCAGGAGACTGGTTCAAGTGGAGAGGTGATGTTCCTCACGCTGCTAGTAACATAGGAGTTGAACCCAGATATACACTACAGATTACTGGGATGAGTGCAATGGAAGGTCAGCTTAATAAGCTTATTGCACACAATGTTCCTGATTATAACAGCAACACCAATCACCCTTTGTTTAAGCAGGAAGTTCAATCAAAAATTGATAAAGATCATTATATGATCTATTTGCATAACAAGTATATTACAGAATTAGACAGCATAAATCATGAGCTAAGTTCCATAGAAACTCTTAACGATAAGGGGCTACATATCTATCTGTATGAACCGTTGTGCAGTTATAAAGCTCCTTGGGATAGACATACTCAGGGATTTTATTCTGAGTTTGAATCAGACATTCTGCCGCACGAAATGCGAGCGGAAGAACTTGATAGTATCTACAACTATGCTAGACGAAACAATCTAACTAACGTGACAGTGCATACATGTGATTATAACGTACACGATTGGTATCCAGCCTACACTGACCTGATGACTCTATTATGTGACGATCTTTTCTTGCTCACTCAGAAGAAGATTATCAATCTAAACGAACAACCAACTGGAAGATTTATTCGTAACTTCATATGCTTGAACTGGAGATTTACTAAGCACAGACAATTGTTATCTACCTTTTTAGCAGGAGAAGATGGCCATCTTAGCTGGTACTATAAAGCTGATTTTGAAGTATTAAAGAAGGATTTGTTTTTCGATTTAGAAAGTTGGAAAACAAAATACCCTAAGCACTATGAAAAGCTAAAGAACGGATGTGATATAATCAACACACATAGTCCCTTAACTGTCGATAAAAAGGAAGCTGTTGCTACTGTAGTCGAAGACCCATTTCATGTGCATCTATTTCCAAAAGTGTCGGGTATGACAGCAGACGAAACCCCTGCTCTATATAACAGAATTTCAAATAACCTCTCAAACTATTATTTTGATGTGTTCGTTGATATTGTTAATGAAACAAAATTTGCACAGCCGACAGCAAACTATAGTGAGAAAACATATCAAGCGATCCAGTATATGAAGCCCTTCGTTTTAGTAGCTCCTCCAAAAACACTTGAATACCTTCGCAGCATGGGATTCAAAACTTTCAGTGATTTTTGGGATGAGTCGTATGATGATGAGTTCGATCATGGCGAACGATTAGCAAAGATTTTCACCTTGATTGATGAAATTTTTAGTATGCCAAACGAAAAACAACGTGAAGTATATGAACAAATGAATCATATATTGACTCACAACTTATCTAGATACAAACAGTTGACAAATCGCAATCCATGGAATGCTGCTAATAAGGCAAAGTGAAATAAATTGTAATCAGGTTGTACACAGAAGAATTATATAAAAGGAAAGTGGCATGTTCAGTTGGATTAAAAAACTAGTTAACAAAATCAAGAGAGAAATCTCCTATCGCAAGCGTATCAAAGAATTACGCAAGAGAGACCCCTTCATTTACAAATGAACTACGTAGGAATCAGTTGCGGCTTCCATGATGCCGGCTTAAGTGTCATTGATGACAGTGGCAATATACTTTTTGCTGGGCACAGTGAACGTTATAGTAAGAAGAAGCATGACGGAGAGTTATGTTTAGGAATCATTAATGATGCACATTCGTATATCAATGACGAGTTTGAAGTTCATTACTATGAACGTCCTTATGTCAAAGCTATCAGACAGTTCTTTGCTAAACAACCGCTTGGCCCCTTTAGCGTAACAGAGATTATAGGCAATTATAATCTGTTTGCATTGGGTAGTATGAAAAATCCTCGCCGCGGGTCAGTAAAGACACATAATCATCATCTGTGTCACACAGCAGCAGGATTCCAAACAAGTCCGTATCAAGACGCTACAGTAGTTGTTATTGATGCTATCGGTGAATTGGACACCATCAGTATATGGGATGCAAAGTATGATAAACAAGGTAAAGCAACGTATAAGAAGATTTGGGGGCGTAAGTATCCTGACTCGATTGGTCTTTTTTATTCTGCGATGACAGCTAAAGTGGGCTTGCGTCCACTAGACGAAGAATATATTCTTATGGGTATGGCTGCATACGGTGAATCTCTATATAACGCAGATATGAAAAGATTGTTTAGTGACTTTGGTGACATCAAACTAAAAGAAAACTTGCATATCGGAGTAGACAAAACTTTCCTACCTGAAGCAGATGAAATGGATATCGCAGCATCAGCGCAGCAAGTTGTAGAACAGCTAATTGAAATAGTGATTAAGAAAGCTAAGAAGTTGGGTAAGAGCGACAATCTAGTATACGGTGGCGGTGTTGCTCTTAACTGTTTAGCTAATAGATTGATTGGTCAGTACTATGAGAACATTTGGATCATGCCGAATCCAGGTGATGCTGGTAATAGTTTAGGCGCCGCTTGCTTGGGCTATGGCAAGAAAGTTAAGTGGACAGATGCATTTTTAGGTCACGATATTAAAGGTGATTGCCCAATTGATAGTATCATAAAAGAATTGCATGCCAATAAGATAGTAGGAGTTGCTAATGGGAGAGCCGAATTTGGTCCTCGTGCGCTGGGTAATCGTTCTCTACTCGCTGACCCCAGAGGTCCAGATATAAAGGATAAAGTAAATGAAATTAAACGTAGACAGAAGTTCCGACCATTTGCTCCGGTCATTTTGGAAGAACATACTAGTGATTATTTTGATATGCCTGACGGTTTCAGTGACAGCAGGTATATGCAATGCATCGCTACTTGTAGGAATCCTGACTTATTTCCTGCTATCGTTCACGCTGATGGGACTTCTCGTGTTCAGACTGTCCCAAACGATGGATCAGGAATCAGACGACTCCTAGAGCGCTGGTATGCCGAGACGGAATGTCCTATGCTTCTTAATACTTCGTTGAACATTCGCGGAGAACCAATGGTTAATGACCGAAAAGATGCCGATCGTTTTGAAAATTTGTACCACGTAAAAGTCTGCTCATAAGTAGATGTATGTTGAGAGATGTATTCTATTACGGTGCCAAGCCGAACGTTCACCCCCGCGAAAGATTTGCAGAATCATTAGAAGATGCTAGGCAACAGTGTACAACGCACAGCTTTTGGATTATTAATGAATTTTGTGACTATCGCGGATTCGATTGGGACTTTGATTTTGAGTTCTTGCCCGACGAAGATGTTTGGGCAGAAGACCATAATAACGTTTGGCCAAGCCGGCATCAGAAAGATTCCGGTACTTGGTTATGCCCCAAAGAATACAGCGATGTAATCATCTATCGCGGTGACGTAGAACCTATACTTCGTAAGAATTTAAAGTCAGACAATTGGGTTGAACTAGACTTAATCGACAAGTTTGACTTCTCGTGGCATCCTGATCCTACTGATCCGCCCTACATCTATAAGTGGGGATGCAAATATTTCCCTGCACAATTCAAGCATGTTTTGGAGTACAGAGTTCCCGGAGCAACTCAAGTCAAGTATATGAATTCGGTTGTCGAATTGTTGCCTCAATGGGATAACTGGACTATTCCTGATGATATAGACAGAGAACGCTTTGACTTTGCATGGAGACCGTCTCCGCTTGAACCAGAACTAATATATGAATTTGGTACACAGTGGCAGAAGAACGGCGGACCTATATACACAGTTCCGGGAGCAAAAGATAAGAAATATCTGAAGGATCAAACAGCTAAAAAACTTCCTACGAATGAAAACTGGACTATTCCTGAGAATATTGATCCTAGTGGATTTGATTTCTCTTGGCATCCAGATGCTACTAATCCTCCTTATATTTACGTATTTTCCACTCAATGGGCATTCAGCGGCGGACCTGTATACACCGTCCCGGGCGCAACTGAAATAAAGTATGTAGAAGATCAGGTTGCTATCGCTAAAGTAGATAAAACTAATTGGATTTACAATGATCAAGAGATTGACGCAGATTCATTTGATTTTTCATGGCATCCATATGTAGAAGACCAGCCCTATATCTATCAGTTCGGCACACAATGGCAGAAGACGGGCGGCCCTAGATACGTCACTCCTGGTGCAGCAGCCGATGCTCCTGTAAAATATATTGATACTCGTATTCTTAAAGCAAAAAGATTACCAAATAAAAATTCCGGATACTGGGATCCGTTGTATGATATCCAAGACTTTGATTACTCTTGGCATCCAGATTCTACAGAAGACCCGTATGTGTATATGTTCGGAAATCAATGGTATCCGGCAGAAGTTATGCCTACTGTTGAATATGCATTGCCGGGTGCAAAAGAAGTTAAGTATGTGCATGATGTTGTAGCAACTCTATCAGCCGATATGACCAATTGGGTTGTTCCGGATAATATAGATGTAACCTCATTCGACTTTAGTTGGCGCCCGGAACCAGAATCTCCGAAGTTCATCTACGAGTTCTGTACACAGTGGCAGAAGACCGGAGGTCCTCGATATGTTATGCCAGGAGCAACTGAAGTAAAATATATCGATTCACAAAAAGCAAAGGTGTTACCTGATACAGAACATTGGACTATTCCGAAAAACATAGATGTATCTACCTTTGATTTCTCATGGCATCCCGATGCTACCAATCCTCCTTATGTTTATGTATTCCCTACTCCTTGGGCATTTAGTGGCGGACCGGTTTACATTGTTCCAGGAGCGATTGAAACAAAATATATAGAGGATCAATCTGCTAAATCATTACCCGATAAGACTAACTGGAAATATGATCCAACACTAATTGATGAAACAAGTTTTGATTTTAGTTGGCACCCATATCTAGAAGACCAGCCCTATATCTATCAGTTCGGCACACAGTGGCAGAAGACAGGTGGTCCTATATACTATTCTCCAGGCTCGACCGGCGACTCATCAGTGAAGTATGTTGATACTCGCATCATTAAAGCTACACGCTTGTCTAATAAAAATGACCCTTGCTGGAACATTATTCGTGAAGTAGTAGACTTTGATTGGTCGTGGCATCCAGATGAACTAGATGAACCCTATATCTACGTATTCGGTAACCAGCGGTATTCAGCAGAGAAAGATCCTACGGTTGAGTATGTTGTTCCCGGGGCAACCAAACGTAAGTATATTAGTGATATCGTAGCAAAAGTCGCCCCTGATTTAACTAACTGGACGATTCCTGATAATGTAGACACGAGTAAGTTTGACTTTTCATGGTATCCGGATCCTGGATCACCTCCTTACATCTATCAGTTTGCAACCTTGTTAGATGATATTTGGATCGATGATGGTCCTAGATATGTAACTCCGGACAACGACGGGTTTGTTGTCAGATTGGAAAATTCAGTATTGTATACAGGTGAAATTGTATATCCTAAATATGTAATTGAAACCACATTGGAAGACTTGGTCAAGAAGCATCCAACTGAGTTGTTTTGGGCCTTAAACAAGAACATCAACTACGCTGAGTTTGATTTTACTTGGAAACCTACTAAGGATGATCTATTCAATGTAACTGTATTTGGTTCACCGGAAAGTGAAACTACACATACATACTTTGTAGACGCAAACTATTACTTAGAAGGTCATACTGATTTTAATTATATTCAACCCGATGTTGTATTAGATGACAAGTATCTTTCTAAAATCTTTACTAAGCCTGATATGTTCTTTGTAGATAGAAGTAATCCAGAATCAGCAACAAGATTTGAAACATTAAAAGCGAAATATGGTTCGAGAATTCAGAAGACTCGCTATCTCAACACGTGGGTAGACACTATCAATCGTTGTACGAATCGTGCAACAACTGAAATGATTTGGGTACTCAACAGTGAGTTAGACTATAGCGACTTTGATTTTGAATATTACCCTAACCCTTGGCAGATGAATATGGTCCATGTATTTGGAACTCAATGGAGTCATTGGGGAACTACGTTCTTGGTCAACTGCGAAACGTTTGCCCAAGACACCAAGTACATCAAGATTATTGAGCATCTATCAAATCTAAACTTTGTCAAGACAATTAGAGCAAAGGCTACAGCCTGCGTACACGATATCGTAATGATTGATCACGGTAATGCTGAACTATTAAAGATCAGTGTTCAAGTAGAACAGAAAGCTGAAAGAAAGTTATTGGCTACGATACCATACGATGAAAGCTACTTGAACACACTCAAGAACTTTATCAAGAAGTTGCCGGAGAGAAAAGAACACTATCTTTGGATTTGCTCAAGTGTGTGTAACTACTCGCAGTTTGATTTTACATACGTATGTGATCCTTTCTCTAAAGATAACCTACATGTGTTCCCTAGCGGTACGCAAAAGTTCGGGGATACCTTCTTCATTGATGTGAACAAGACTAAAGAAATCATCGATGACATGGAGAAGCTAGAAGAATATCATAAGGTCAACTTTAACAACGCAGTAAAGACTTCTCGTTTGCCGGAACCACTCATCGTTTCCCGCGATGATATGCATGTGTCTGCGCTGGATAAAATAACAGGATTCCCTTATGCTACAATAGTTGCTGATGATAATGTGTTTATGGAAACACCGCCCGATGAACCGATGAATCTGTGGTCACCCGAAACAAAGAACATCATCATAACAAGCACAGGTGCAACACGAATCATCGTACCTTCGGAAGCTAAAGACATTGTTACGAACGAACTATATGAGTATCCGTATATTAAGAGAATGCCCAAGCTCACAAAAAGTGCACCACTTGACATTGTATTCGTAAGCAACGGAGAAACGGTAGCTGATCAGAACTATGAACACTTGGTGAAATTTACTAACGGTCTACCTAACAAACTTCATAGAGTTGATGGTATCAACGGTAGAACAGAAGCATTACATGCTGCTGCTGATAGCAGTGAAACACCTTGGTTCTTCTGTATTCCTGCAAAGTTGTTCATCAATAAGAAGTTTGATTGGAACTATCAAGCAGACAGAATGCAGATGCCGAAACACTATATCTTTAATGCTCTAAACCCTGTCAATGACTTGTTCTACGGACACCAATCGATGGTGTTGTATAATAAGAATCTAGTCCTCGGAAACGAAGGAGTTGGCTTAGACTTTACCCTAGACAGTCCACACATGTCAGTCGAGCTTAACTCCGGTACAGTATTAGGTGACACGGACAAGTATAGCACATGGAGAACTGCTTTCAGAGAAGCAGTGAAGCTAAAACGCTATGCAGATGCTGGTGATGAAGTAGCCGCTACTAGACTCGGAGTATGGACTAGTGTTGGTAAGGGCAACTACGGTGAGTGGTCTATCAAGGGTGCAGAAGATGGCATTGAGTTCTATAAAGAAGTCAACGGTGATCTAGCTAGACTGCGACAGAGCTATTACTGGGATTGGTTAGAAATTAGATTTGAAAATAAGTACTAGTACTTGCGAAAAATACACATAAATCTATTATACATGCTAGTTGGTAACTGACCTGCAAAGATCGGGTCAGTGACTCTATTCATCGTCATGAACTCATCTAAACTGTTGCTGCATCTTACATGTTCATCGCAAGAGAAAAAGTCATTCCCTTGAATTACTACTAGTGAACCAGTTGGTATATTATCATACCACTGATCATATGTTTCTTGTGTCACATGTTCGGTGCTTGTGTTTATAACTATGTCCGCATTATCTGTGTACTGATATTCTCTCATATCAGCAGTGTCTGCTTGGTACCGTTGCATGTTCACGTAAGTTTGATTTAACTTCTCGCTGTTTGGTTTGCACCAAGGGTCAAGATCGATGTTGTAAATCGTATCAACATAGAACTTGCTATTCTGAAAAAGAATATTAGCTAACACGCCTAACCATCCACCGAAGATATAGATGTTGCTTGGAATCTTAATATCATAGTACTCGTTGAGCATCTCAGACAGCCATATCTTACTATGCACTTGCCCATCCCAAAACGCATCTAATCCTCTTGAACGTTCGGGTTCGGGTAAGTCTCTGATCATGTTGAACCATAGTATGATATGGCCGCTGTCTAGCTTGATATTATTCATCATAATATTTATGTAGAAATATGGCTCAGAAAAGTTAGTTTTGGGTACATAAAACACTTGACTTTGTTCTAAAAGATAAGTATATTAGTAACACTCTAAGGAGAATACGTATGAAGAAGTTTATTGCAGCAGTTGCTGTGTTGTCATTGGTCGCTACCCCTGCTTTTGCAGAACACCGTGATAATCGTTGGGGCGTAGATAGTAATCGTAATAGTCCGTACTACGGTCGTCAAGTCGGCCACGAACGTAACGAACGTCACGAACATCGCGGTGTAAGTACAAGCGGCGCAGTCGCTATTGGTATCGGAGCACTGATACTCGGTAGTATTATCAGTAGTCGTAATACTGAACAACGTAATCCTCCTCAAGTGGTAGTGGCACCTCCGCCGCAGCCGCAGTATGTTTGTCAAGATGTCATCAAGTATGACTACTATGGCAATCCTTACGTTACCGGTAGAAACTGCTGGTATCAGTATTAAGGTATTAAAGAATTAGTTGTTGACGTAGACTGAAAAACGGGCAAGACGGGAGTGCGATTCTCCCCGCCTCCACCATTTCTCTTTTTTATGGGGGCGACCAGTATCGATTGACGTATAATAGGAAAGCCGAGACTGATTGACTGGCAAAGTGCCAAAAAACGTAAATGCAAACGATAACAATGCATATGAGGATCTCGCCCTAGCGGCATGATCCATCGGGGTATGAGTTCCACCTGGCAACAGAACGGGCTCACTTTTTTCTTGACATTATTACCCAAACCTGCTATAACAGATATGTAGCAAGGAGATAAGCAATGACCTTTGAAGAATGGTTTGAACAGGAGTTTGTCCCTTCGTTTGCGTACAGCAACGATGATCCATATCTGTACGAATCTGCTGCCCGCCGCGCATGGGAAGCCTCTCGTGACAACCTCCGTACTTGGGACCTGTAATGACTGTTAACGCCTATCTCTTTATGTGGAACTGCCATGGCATCGAATCTATCGTGCCGATCACGCAGTATGAAGATCAAGATAAGTTGGACATGTGGAAGATTCTGAAAGGAGAGCCTACCGGTAAGAATCCACTGGATGACATCCTCGGTGCAATGACCATGCGGGCCCGTTTCAATCCAGAGCGTAGCTATGAAGTCTACGCTATGGATTGTGAAGAAGGCATCACGCAAGAAGACTTGTTTGATCTTTGGGACAATAGCCCGCAGTATGCCGCTGACCTTACCCGTGAAAAGGGTGTCTGTATGTTCAGTAACCGAAACAAACATCGCCCAATCCAAATTAGGTAAGTTTTCGGTTGACTTCGGTTGCCCGTTCTACTATAAGAAGATTATGAAAAAGGCAATTTGTTTACTGGTGACGGTGCTTACATCCATTTCGTTGGCATGGTCGCAACCAGGCCCTCCGCCACCACCGGGTGGTGAAAAACGTAAGGAAAAAGTTGAGGCCCTGAAGCGAAGTTATTTTTCGGAAAAGCTTGAATTGACTCCTACTGAAGCTGAGAAGTTTTGGCCTATCTACAATGAATTTTCCAAAAAGGAAGATGCATTGCGCAAGGCCGGAAAGGGAGACAAGAAGAAAGGTGAGGAACCCAAGCTGAACGAAAAGGAGGCACTGGTTGAAATAGACCGAGTGGCGCAGAACAAGAA
>Ga0209191_1000676_pt1 | contig 25253 bp, 25 predicted proteins | sample S_130626_EF_Meta_FD_187320 | JGI IMG/M metagenome (GOLD analysis project Ga0209191, IMG submission 187320) | Freshwater microbial communities from Lake Simoncouche, Canada to study carbon cycling - S_130626_EF_MetaG (SPAdes) (version 2) | ecosystem: Environmental > Aquatic > Freshwater > Lake ...
TTTTTTTTATTTTATTTTTTTTTTCAAAGTTTTATTTTTATTCTTTTTTTGTTTTTTAGTGTGTTTTTGTATTCTATATCTATTTTTATTATTTTTTGTTCGTTTATATCCACCGCGTTCATTTACAGGTTGTTGATTTATATCTGGTGTTGCATTTGGATTTGCATTTGCCGGTGGATTTACTCCAGCTTCAATAAGTAGAGGAGCTTCAGGAGCTGGAGGAGCATTTTCAATTAATAAATTATTATTATCTGGTTTTTTGTAAAAACAGCCTGCAAATCTGCATATTAAACCATATGGGGTTTTAATTAAATAATAAAATAAATAAAAGGGACCGCGAACAATACATATTATAAATCCCCATGCTGTTCGCACAAATTTTATAACACCAGCTATTTGCCAAAATCCCAAAAGCCACAACGAAGATAAAAATACACAAAGGATACTTAGCCCACCAGGTGTCATAAATAAATATTTTAACAAATCAGAAGAAACATCGCCTAACGCTTTTACTATTCCAAGAGGACCAGATGCAATTGCCTTAGCAAATGTTTGTGTTAAATCGCCAAATTTTTTACCAGTTGCCTCCATCGTAAACTCTGCAATATCAAAATATGCTTTTATCTGTGCACCTGCAGCTTCTGCACTAGCTTTAGTTGAATTGGCATTTAATTGTGCTTTATGAAGTTTTATTCTTGATTCTTCTTCCATTTCTTCTATTTCAATTTGCCTTTGTAATTCATCAAGTTGTCTTCTAGCTTCTGTTGCCTCTTTTTGTTCACGTAACATTTTAAGTTGCAATGGATAATCTTGATGTAATTGATTTAATAATTCTTGTAACGATTCTAATTGTGTATTAAAAAAATTTCTAACCTCATCAAAAGATTGAGGACCTGGGTTTATTTCAAGTCTTTTATTTAATTCAGCATAACCTGCAAAATTAACAATTTCATTCAAAGAATTTATTAACATTACTAAAACTTCCAATCTTTCTTTAAGACTAATTAACACATTTAGTTTTGCTTTTTCTGCATCTGTAAGTTTCATTCCAGATCCAGCCTTACTAATTAAAGGAACTAATGATAGTTCAATATTTTTAACAATTGTTTCAATATAAATAGAAAATTCTTCGTAAGTAATACGATCACCTAACACAATAATATTTTTTTCATTATTATCATATTTTAATTGTATGTGAAAACTGGCAGAACAGGCAGTTCTTCCTGCTTTTGAAAGAAAACCCTCTAATATATCTTTATCCTTTGCACTAATCATTTCACCTTGAGCTGTTCCTGTCATTTTATTATAGTTTTCTACTTCTTCTGCATAAGCGCTTGGTTCATCAAAATATGCTCCAAATAAATGACTAAAAGATCCCATAATAGTAGTGACGTCTCCTGTTGCAAAACCTAACCCTAAACTGAATATGTAATCTGTTATTTCTTCATTAGTTTTTGTCATGATCTCATTATTCATTTTTTTTAAATCTTCCGTAGTTTTTTGAATATCTTCTTGTGTTGTTATTTGTTTAAAATTTAAAAATATTTTTTGTTGTTGTGTTTCTTTAATTAAATTTTTACAAATTTCTGTTGAATTCTGTTCAAACTTAACAGATTTTTCATTAAACTCTTCAACAATTTGTTTCAGTTTATCCTCAGCAGATATTTTTACCAAAAATCCTCCTAAGGTTGTTATCATTGCAAACCGTCCTTGTTCTGTTTTATTTTTTTCTGCGTTGTATATTTGTACTGCTGAACTCGTTGATACAGTTTCCGAAACCTTGACAGGTTCTTTCAATAAGGTTGCTAGTTGAGTATTACCCCTTTCTACGTATAGTTCTGTTGACGTAGGCTGAATTGCTTTTGATGAAGTGTCTCCTGATGGATTTTTTAAATCTTTTATAAAAGCGTTTGATGAATTGTTTATTAATAAGATAAAAATAAGCATCATCTTTATAATTAACAATTCATTTGCTCCTCCTTTTTGATTATCAATTGTTTTATTTACTCCACTCATCATTGAATTTAATATTTTTTCTAAATTATCATCATCAATATGTATCTCTTCTCCGTTTTTTAAAACTTCATTGTTTAAAATATCATCTAAAACGTCAAGAGTGTGTCTATTTATAATGTATTGTTGCTTACAAAACAATTGTGCTTTTTTACCTAATTCTATAATTTGTTGATTAATTTCTTGAATTTTATCTATATCATCTTTATCTTTACTTTTATCCATTCCCAATTCTGTTAAATTTTCATCATTTAAATCATACATTGGTACATTATTAATTAAATAATCATATAATTGAATTAAAATAGTTGATTTGTATAATTTTTCGGGCAATCCAAATAAAAAATCATGGTCTATTTTTATATAATTTTCTCCTAGAGGAAAAGGATTATTTTTTTGTAATGCGATAAATTGCGATTCCAAATTTTCAAATTCTGCAACTAATTTTTGAGGATCAGACATTTAAAGTGTTTTAAATAAAATATATATTATGTAATTATTATAATTATAGTAAAAGATAATAATTATATTTTTTGTCTATTCCCTGGTCTTAATACATTTTTTATCTATTTGAATACTAGGACCTTTTTCTTCCTGAGGTACAATATTAATAATACATTTTGATTTCTTTCCATATAATGGCTCGGTACAACCTTTTTCCTTAGTTTTATTTTTCATTGTTTTTGAATATGGTTTGTATTTAAACAATTTTGGTCTCTCGTCTGTACAGCGTGATCTAAAATGTTCATATCTTTCTCTCACGTCGCAATAAGTAAGATTTGAATTTTTATGTAACATTTTATTTACTAATTCGTGTAAATTATAAACATATTTGGAAAATGTTTCACGATTTTTCATATCCCTCATTTTTAATGGTAATTGCTTAAAATTAGTTTTTAAATTCATTCTACAATATTTACAAGGTAAAACATAATGTAAATTTAAAATAAAATTTCTGTAATGTTTTTTATCTTCTATGGTAGGATTAACAGGATAATTAAAACTCATTGTATGAAGATAATGCCATAAAGGTGGTCCCCAAACACTTGTAATCATTCCATCGCCTGCATTATAATCTTTTTTTGAAAAAATTCTATTTTTTTTTGTTTTTGTCATTAATATAATACAATATTATTCTCTTCAAAAAATTTTAAATTAACACAAATATATATCATCATAAAATCAATTCCATTCTTCTGGTCTTTCTTTTGTCCCACCGTCATATTTAACTGCAAAATTATTTGTCAACATCCATTCATTAATACATAATTCTCCTATATAAACATCAGCCAAAATACGACCGTATTTTTCAGTAGATGCATTTTTTAAAACAACAATTTTCCCCAAAATAAGATTGGAGAGAGCGTCGCGTGATTTTCTTGCTAATTCTTTTTCATTTACCGTTTTTCCTTTTATTTCTGGAGAGTCAATCCCTTTCATACGAACAGAAAAACGATATATAGGTCCTTCTGAATGAGGTAATTTAGATATCATAGTAAATGTATCTCCATCATAAACCCTGATTACTTTTCCAACTGTGATAGGAGGTACAAAAGAAACGGTATTTTCATAAACAACATTCACTAAATATTCAGTATCATCGCTGTTTTTAGGAAAACAAAACAATGAACGCAAACATCTATACCACTTTTTTGATAAAACAGACATTGATTTTATTTGATATAAGAGTTCAAACTATATTATCTTTATTATAAACTTTTAAACTGTTTATGATAATAGTTTATAATAAATATAATAGTATTCAAAAATTATTATTATATTATATTATTAATATAATAATATAATAATGGAGTTTACAAATACAAAAAATATATGTTTTTGCTGCTTCATATCTATTTTTTTAATTTTATTATTTATTATTAGTCCATTGAGTAATTACCTCAAAATTTCATTATTTATGAAAATTGTAATCATAAGTTTACTAACATATACATTTTATTTGAATATAATACAAACAAACCAATTGAAATTATCCCATAATTCTTCTTTATCACTAGAAGTAACTCGTCAATTAAATATGAACATAATATGTAGTTATATATTTACATTTTTTATTGGATTATTAATGATATTTGTAATAAAATCTTTATTTTAGTCAACTTCAATATTTATAAATTTACAAATACTTTGCAAAGATAAAGATTGCTTCTTATCAACAACCTTTTTGGGTGAAAAAAATTGGCTTGTGTTATTGGATATATTATTTTCAAATTCGCAATCTTTAGAAAATTCTTTTTTTATGTTCATTATTTTTTCATAATAAATCATATCATTTGCATAATCATATTTATTCATCATTATTAATTTACCATTTATATCTCGTATTAGCATCCTTTAATAATATTTTATAAATATTATTAAATTATGTTTAAATAGTCTTACAATTTATTATTCGTTTAACGTCAATGTTAATTTCTTTTTAATAATATATATATATACGATTATGAATAATTTAATGAGCAAAAGTTCAAATTCCTTTTTTCCAAGAATAATACCAAGTGGTATGAAAATGACAAGAACAACAATAATAATTATTGTTGTAATTGTTTTTTTTATTATTTTAGCAATTTATTATTATTATAAAAATGTTTCGCAAAAGTTAAAAACGATTTATCATGCAAACAATGAAGGTTACACAAATTCAGGCCCAACGAAACAAGCAGAACTAATGTTATTTTATGCTGACTGGTGTCCCCATTGTAAAACAGCCAAACCTATTTGGAGTGAATTAAAAACACAATACCAAAATAAAACAATTAATGGTTATCAAGTATTATTTACTGAAATTAATTGCACTACTGAAAGCGCTGAAACTGAGCAAATGATGAATAAATATAATATTGAGGGCTTTCCTACTATTAAATTATTAAAAGATGGACAAATCATTGAATATGATGCAAAACCAACCAAGGAAACATTGAATGAATTTTTGAATACTGTCCTCTAAATCCACCTTTTTCCACCTTTAGAAAAGGTGGAGCCAAAAAGTTGATTAGTTGTTTTTGGCTCCACCTTTTTCTAAAAGGTTGATAAGGTTGATTAGTTGTTTTTGGCTCAACCTTTTTCTAAAAGGTTGATAAGGTTGATTAGTTGTTTTTGGCTCAACCTTTTTCTAAAAGGTTGATAAGGTTGATAAGGTTGATTAGTTGTTTTGCTCTACTTTTTCCAAAAGTAGAATAAAGTCTTTTGCAGATTCAATACCTTTTTGATATAATTCTTTCCGCATTTCCATAGAAGTCAATGTAGAAGATAAATAACCTAAGTTGATATATTTTACATTACAAATTACTTCATATTTAATTTTTGGGTTAACAATACTAGAACTCAAACTATTGAACATTTTAAAAAAGAAACACAATACAAATTCTAATAAATTAGAATTATTATCAACATGATTTTTTTGTTGACTATCATATTGATTACAAAAACCTAAAATTTCATCTTCATTTTTACCAGACTCTATACAATATTTTAATGGATAATTTGCGCAAACACCGCCATCCATATAACATTTGTTATCTATTATTACTGGAGTTATTAAAATAGGCAGTGCAGATGACATCATTATCGCGTCTATAAGTGAAACATCTGGATGCGTTACATAAGAAATATCTTCTGTAATAAATTGATTTATTTCAAATGAATAAAAATGTAGTTCTATTTTTGAATATGTGTAAAATTCCTTTAATGTAATATTGATAGAGAGATCTTTAGCGTCTAATAATGGTTTAAAAGCCTTTTCAATAATTTTCTTATTAAAAATCCCTCTGTTTTTATATGCTTCAAAAATGATATCAATTTTAATATGAAATAATTCATGCCAGGGTCGCATAATTGTATAATCATTTAAAGTTTCCCAATCATATTTTAAACATAACATAATACCTACGATTGCACCTGCTGATGTCCCATAAATGCTTTCTATTTTTTGTAAATCTATTATTTTATTTTCATCTAGATGTTGAATAGCTGATAAATATTGAAACAATGACGGACCTCCTCCTGAAATAACAAGATGTTTAATATTCATATTATTTACTTGCAATAATTTATTACAGTCATTTTAATAACTTTTTTTCTTATAATCTTTTAATATGGCAAGTATTTTTACATTGGAAAATATAGAAGATTTTTCCGAAAAACTGAACATTGATGAATTGTACGAAAAAAAACGCCAATATGATTTGAGTAAATTAGCTCTTTATAATAAAATATTAAATCGTATTCACATTAGAATAAAAACTACATCTAGACAAAAAATAGATGAGCAATTTTGTTGGTTTGTTGTACCAGAATTGATAATAGGAGTACCAAAATATGATCAAGCATCATGCATTGCATATCTAATGGATAAATTGAAAGAAAATGGATTTAATATTCGCTACATACACCCTAATACATTATTCATATCTTGGTTACATTGGGTGCCTTCTTACGTGAGAACAGAGCTTAAAAAGAAAACCGGTATTGTGATTGATGAATATGGACAAAAAATACAAGATACAGATGGCGATAATAACGACAACGGTAAATATAATAGTAAATTGAAAATAGAAGATAAGAATCCAAATGATTTAATGTTTAATATTAAAAGTTCGGGTTCTCAACAACAGAATCAAGACAACTTAAAGCAAAAGAGAAGTTACACTCCTATTACATCCTATAAACCATCCGGTAATTTTGTTTACAACGATGATTTATTGAATAAAATAGAGGATAAATTTCTTTAAGTAGTTTTGGGCAATTTATTATATTTTAACGAAAAAGTTATTCAAAAAGTATTTTGACTTTTCAAAAATGGACAAAAAAAATGTCCAAAATTGAAAAGGGGCGAAAGACTTTGGTAAAATACATGTTTTGTGACCATAATTGTTTTTTAGCATGTGGTCACCAAAAAAATAATTCTTGATTTGTTAGCATAAATTTTTGTGTGAAAAATTATATTTTTTTCTCAATGGAAATAAATGGAAACTTTAGGAAATGATTTTGTGGCATTTTGTGGCAAAATAAATACAAATAATTACCATTGTAAATTATGTGACTATATATGTAGTAAAAAATATAACTGGGATAAACATATAACAACAGCAAGACACATAAAGGAAGTTGAAGGAAACAATTTGGAAATAAAAAGTGGCAAAAATGGCAAAAAGTGGCAAAAGGAGCAAGGATCTAAATTGTTTGTTTGTGATAAATGTAACAAACAATTTCAAACATCTTCTGGATTGTGGAAACACAAACAAAAATGTAAAGAAAATATATTAGCGAATAATAATGATGATGATATTGACGATATCATAACTGATAAAAAACTAATACTTATGTTAATAAATCAAAATAAAGAACTTATGGAAATTGTCAAAAATGGAACAAATAATACTATTAACAACAATGTAAACTCTCATAATAAAACATTTAATTTACAAGTGTTTTTAAATGAGACTTGTAAAGATGCTATGAATATTAGTGATTTTATAGAATCTGTGAAATTACAGGTTTCCGATTTAGAAAATGTAGGAAAGATGGGTTATATTGAAGGAATTTCCAATATAATTATCAAAAATTTACAGGCATTAGAAGTGGAAAAACGCCCTGTTCATTGTACTGATCAAAAAAGAGAAGTCATGTATGTAAAGGAAGATAATATTTGGGAAAAAGAAGATGAGGCAAATAAAAAATTACGAAATGCCATTAGAATGATTGCTCATAAAAATATTTGTATGTTCAAAGAATTTAGAGACAAATATCCTGATTGTGAAGAATATGATTCCAAAAAAAATAGTCAATACAATAAAATTGTCTATGAATCTATGGGAGGAAAAGGAGATAATGATTATGAAAAGGATACAAAAATCATAAAAAAAATTGCAAAACAAACCACTATTGAAAAATATGAATAGTGTAAATAAATAATATTTCAATATTATAAGTATATTTAAATATTATTTTATATGAGTACCAAAAAAAAGAGTAATGAATCAAATAAAAGAAACAAAACTTTAAAACGTACAAACAAAAAAGGTATAAAATTTATTCCTATTAGTGATATTTTAAATGATTCACACAAAAATGTTAAAAAAGATAAACAGGATAGACATGATGATATTGAATTGAAACCTGTTTTTGATACATTTGAAGACAAATATGAAGATGATTTGAAAAAAAAAAATATAGACATTTTGAAACAAAATTACAAATTAGAAAAAAAAACAATCCATGATATACACGAAGCTTTGAATACTAAAAAATACAATCCAGTAAATGATTTTTATTCTTATATTAACGATCGCTGGATTAAAACAGTCAAGTTAGATGAAAGACAAAAATACATAACTCAAATTGATGATTTTAGACTGACACAAGATAAGTTATATAGAGAGTTAGTCATTCTCGTAGAAAAATATTTACAAGAGCATAAAGATAGTAAGGACCCGTTTGATATTTCATTTAAAAATTATTATAATTCTTTTTTCAAGGTTAAAATAACAAAAAAAGATGAAAATAAAATGAAAAATCACATCAAAAATTATTTAATTGATATTGATAGTTTAATTCATGAAAATAATTTATGGAAAATGTTAGCATATGTTAACGAGCTTGACGTTGTTAAATGGGGTGTTCCTTTAATGTGGTCCAATAAACCTGACCTCAAAGAACCTACTATTTTTAGGTCTTTTATATCAGGGCCAAAGCTATCATTAATTGACGTAACTGTTTATTTTGACGATGGAACAAATGTAGAATATAAAAAAACATATAAAAAAAAATATATAAAATATTTGAAAGAGTTGTTTATTTATTCTTTTGGTGAAGATTATGATAAAACTTTTAACGTAGAAGATGTTTTTAACGTAGAAGCAAAAATAGCACAGGCTTATGCATGTGACAAAATTAAAAGACAAAACAATGATTCATTTTATAATAAAGTAACTACAAAACAAGCAATGAACGAATTCCAGTTTGATTGGATTGAATTTACAAAAGAATTAGGTTTTATTAAGACACCAGAATTTTTTGTAACTCCAGACTTGAATTATTTATATTGTATCATTCAATTATTAAAAAAAGAGTGGAATACACCCCAATGGAGAACATTTTGGATTTATCTTTATGCTAGGGAATTAAATAGATTTGATTTAGGAAGTCCATCACCTTTATATTATAATTTCTTTGGAAAATTTCAAAAGGGTATAACAACAAAAACAAACAGAAAAGAAATTGAACGCAAAGAATTGGAAAAAAGATTAGCAATCTTTAGAATAATTATGGTGTCATATGCATTTAATACATTTATATCAAAATTATATATACAAAATAATGTAAATAATAGTGCCATAGACTACGTTAAAGCTATGGCAGAAGATTTAAGAAGAGTATTCATTAGGATTTTAAAAAAAAATACATGGATGGAACCCTCTACAAAACAAAAAGCAATAGATAAGGTTAGTAAAATAAAATTTGTCATTGGTTATCCTGACACATTCATAAAACCCGCTGTTATAGACTTTGTTGCAGATGATTTTTGGGTAAATATAACAATGATAAGTAAATTTCGTATGTCTAAAGCAGTGACGCTTGATGGTGCTCACGTTATTCATTGGCCAGTTGTAGATTGGTCAGAAATGCCTGTTTCTCTTAGAGGTACACAAGTTTATAATGCAAATGCATTTTATACACAAACAAATAATAGTATATACGTTCCTTTAGGATATATTCAAAAACCCTTTATTGATTTAGAAGAACGAGGTATAGAATACAACTTAGCACACGTTGGATTTACTTTAGCACATGAGATGTCGCATGCTTTAGATACTTCTGGTAGAAAATATGATGCGACTGGAAAATTACATAATTGGTGGACAAAGGAAGATTTAAAGAAATTTAGAAAAATAGAAGAAGATGTAGTAAAACAATATAATACATTTGCATCTTATGATGGCGTAGTATTTGATGCTTGGCCTACTATTGATGAAGATTTAGCTGATATTTCAGCCATGAATATTTGTTGCGAATATTTAAGAGATTTTCAAATGAAAAATAATGATATACTTCCTATTGTAGATCTCTCCTTTAAAATATTTTTTGTTTATTTCGCTTTACAACAAAGACAAAAAATCAGCAAACGTGTTCTTAAAATACAATTAATAACTAATCCACATCCTTTAGACAAATATAGATGTAATATCCCATTATCTAGATTAGAATTATTTAGAGCAATGTATAATGTTAAAAAAGGAGATAAAATGTGGTGGCATTCAACCGATAAAATATGGTAATATATATTATTTGAAAAATAAACCCTAATGATTTAATGATTTAATGATTTAATGATTTAATAATTTTAACGATAAATAAAATAATAAATAACAAAAAATAAGTTACTAGTTATTTATTATTTATTATTTAGCAAATTTAAAAAATTTATAATTTTTTTTGTTGAATATATATATATATAATGGCACATACTCGTCGTCATCGTTCAATGTCTGCTTCAAGATCCCGTTCTGCTGCCCGTGGCCGCGCTCGCGCTGCTGCCCGTGGTGCTTCTGCTGCTGCTGGTCGCGCTGCTGCTGCTGCCCGTGGTGCTTCCGCTGCTGCTTCACGCGCTGCTGCCGCTTCAAGATCAAGATCAGCTGCTAGATCAGCATCTGCTTCTCGTTCTGCTGCCGCTGCTGCTGCTCGTGCTGCCGCTGCTTCCCGTGCTGCTTCTGCTGCTGCTGCCCGTGCTGCCGCTGCTTCCCGTGCTCGCGCTTAAATCAACCTTTAGAAAATCAACCTTTAGAAAATCAACCTTTAGAAAATCAACCTTTAGAAAAGGTTGAGCCAAAGTTTTGAACCACTTTTTTGAAAAGTGGTAAGGTTGAGCCAAAGTTTTGAACCACTTTTTTGAAAAGTGGTAAGGTTGAGCCAAAGTTTTGAACCACTTTTTTGAAAAGTGGTAAGGTTGAAATACAAATTTTTATTATTATATTTTTATTAATAATAAAAATGAAACTGTTTGGTTGCAACACATGAATGCAAAGTAGTAACAAACCGATGATTGTAATTTCTTTAACAGCGTTATTATTATTTATTAGTGTATTTGCTTGTTTGCATATAGTTTCATTAATTATAATGGATTATATAGTATCAAATATTTTTAGATAGGATTATTAGCAATACCAATACCATTACCAAGAGGTGCAGGAGGAGCAGCAACAATAGGAGGAACATCAATGGTAGCTACAACAGGAGCAGCAACAACAGGAGCAGCAACAACAGGAGCAGCAACAACAGGAGCTACAACAGGAGCAGGAGCAGGAGCAACCTTTACTTCGTTTTCATTAGCTGAAGGAGTTTTGACAGTTTTTTTAGTTTCATTAATAATTGTAGTTGCTTTGTTTTCTAAATTTTCTATTTGTTTTTTTGTTGTTTCTAATATTTTGGATTCCACAATCGCTTCGTAAACTTTAAGGTTATCTACAAAATTCATTTCACATTTCACATATAGTTCTATAATAATATTTCGGGTTTTTTCAACTATTTTTTGTAATTTATCTTCTGTTAATGTTGGGTTTACACGTATTTTCTTTTTATCACTATATGGATCATTTACAAAAATAAATAATTCATTAATAACATTTAATAATTCACTTTGTTTATTGGATGCGGATTGAATCATACTTTGAATATTTTTTGCATATTCTACAAACAATTTATCATTATTGGATAAAATATAGTTTTGTTTAAATACAGGGTTTTGTCCTTGACAACTATTTTTGTTATTATAATCACGTAATTTAATATCACTAAATTTTTTAATTTCAGGAGGCATTTCAGTGTTTCCAGTGAATGTGGTATAAAAAGTTTTTAAATCTTTTTCAAATTGTTTTTTTGTTGATTCAGACATGCCTGTAAATGTTCCATTGGAATAATCATAATTATCATCTAAATAAAGCTGTAATAATTCATTTATACCGGGTTCATCCTGTAAAGTTTTTACACTTCCATCTTTGTTTAAATTCATGCCACAGATTTTAGGATGTAAATTAACTTCTTTTGTTTCTTCATTTGTATCCATACTTTTTAAACTTCTTATTCTGTTGTCACAAATATTTAATTTATATAATTTTCTTTGAACATTTTTGGGTATTTTATCTTTTTCTAATAATCCATTTTTTACCATATCTCCATTTTCATCTTTATAAACATAAACTGGATTTATTGTTTTTACAATTGCTGCAAATATATGTGCTATTTTAACATAAAATTTAGCAATACCGATGCAAACACGTTTTTTTTTAATGGTTTTTTTTGAATCATTTTGAATGTCTAAACTTTCTAGTTTATCTTTATTTACAAACATTACGTTTTCTTTTGTCAAATCATTTACCTCTTCACCATTTTTAATTCTCTGTGCTAAATATGTAATTTCAATATCGTTAAAATAATTTTTTATGATATCAGAAGTTATAACAACCAATTTATCACAATATTCTTTGTTAGATAAATTGGATAAACTTTTAAAATCCATTGTCAAAATGTAGTAAGTTGCAATATAATCAATAATTTGATAAAAATTGTCAAATTGTTTATCATTGTTTGATTTAGCATTTATATTTGTTGAAGATATATTTCCCATATATCATAAAGATATAAAATAAAAATGAATTAAAAATATATTTTATAATGAAAAGAAAGAAATGAGTAAAGAAGGAAGTAAAAGAAGAAAAAATGTTGTCATTAATAAAAAAGAATTGTGGAGCATTTTTGACACTGAAATAAAGAGTGATTTGAAAAATAATGCTTCTAATACTTTAGAATGTATTTATAGAGCATCAGGTAATAGGGATTTTTGTGAATATTGCGAATCTATTTTAGCATTTTCAGATGAAGGTTTCTTAACTTGTACAAATAAAACATGTGGAATCATATATAAAGATATTGTTGACCATTCTGCAGAATGGAGATATTATGGCGCCGACGATAATCAAAATTCAGATCCAACTAGATGCGGTATGCCCATTAACCCACTTTTAGAAGAATCGTCTTATGGTTGTAAAGTTTTATGTAGTGGTGCAATGACTTATGAAATGAGAAAAATTAGACGTTATACAGAATGGCAATCAATGCCTTACAAAGAAAAATCACAATATGACGAATTTCAATTTATTACAATTATGTCTCAAAATGCTGGTATGCCTAAAATGATCATTGACGACGCTGTTAGATATCACAAAAAAATATCAGAATATGATATGACATTTCGTGGTGACAATAGAGATGGAATTATAGCAGCTTCTATTTATATTTCATGTAGAATTAATAATTTTCCAAGAACAGCCAAAGAAATTGCAAATATATTTCATTTAGATGTTACTAGTGCTACAAAAGGTTGCAAAAATGCATTGTCCATTATTAATAATATTGAAAAAGACATGGACAACAAGGAAAAAACTAGTTTTTGTAAAACTAAACCGGAAGCCTTTATAGAACGATTTTGCAGTAAGTTAAATATTAACAATGAATTGACTAAGTTGTGTCAATTTATATCTATGAAAATTGAAAAAATGAATATTATGCCTGAAAATACACCACATTCTATTGCTGCAGGAGTTGTATATTTTATAGCTCAATTATGTAAATTGAATGTAAGTAAGAGAGATGTTAAAAACGTCAGTGAAATAAGCGAAGTTACCATTAATAAATGTTATAAAAAATTAGAAAAAATAAAAGAGACTCTTATCCCAGATGTTATATTGAAAAAATATTCTTAAATTATAACAATAATCTTTATCTACCAGTCATTATCATTTCTCAAAAATTTATAATAATCATTTATCAATTTTTTCATTTCATCTTCCATTATTTTTATATTATTTTCTTTTGTTACACTCTTGTTATTATCAAGAGTGTCATTTATATTTTTTTCAATTTCTTCATAAAATATTGCATTTTTACCACATAAGTTTTCATCGTCTCTACAATGTTTTGCAAAATTGTAAATATTTTTTTCATTTTTCTTATCACCAACCTTATTACCAAACATTTTACATAACCCATAATCACTTATTTTATTATTTTTATAAGGAATAAAATATTTACAATTTATACATTGTTTATTATGTTGTGCATAAATTTGACAACTAATATTCATATATAAAAAATATATTAGTGGCAACAAAAACATTGTTTATGAATTTATCTATATATAGATTAGTAATAGATATTTATATAATTTACAAAAATATATAAATTATGATTTAGAAATCGTCTAATTTAAGAAAATAAAAACTAACTAAATAAATAAATGAATCAAAACACGAATATCTCAACCCAAATAGCAATACCAATACCCAAAAGAGTTTTTATCGTTCCTTACAGAAATCGTATCCAACATAAATTTTTTTTTAGTAAATACATGTCTTTTTTATTAGAAGATAACAAAGATTATGAGATATATTTCTCTCATCAATATGATACAAGAACTTTTAATAGAGGCGCAGTTAAAAATATTGGTTTTCTTGCGATAAAACAAAAATATCCAGACCACTATAAAGATATTACATTCATTTTTAATGATATAGATACAATTCCATTTTATAAAATTTTTGATTATCAAACTACTCATGGTGTTGTCAAACATTATTATGGGTTTAAGTACGCTTTAGGCGGTATTGTTGTAATGAAAGGAGCTGATTTTGAAAAAATAAACGGTTTTCCTTGTTATTGGGGTTGGGGTATGGAAGATAGTACATTACAAAAAAGATGTGAGAGAAATAAATTATTTATAGACCGAAGTAATTTTTATGAAATTGGTAAACCCCAAATATTACAATTATTTGATGGTATATCTAGAATTATCAGCAAACAAGATCCATGGCGCAGTGAACAAGATAATGGTATAGATGGTTTAAAAACAATTACAAGGTTGAATTTCACTATTGATACTTTATCCAGCAACCCAAATGATAATCTTTTTTCCTTTGAATCCACAAATATTTTTTATGTTAATATAAAGAATTTTTTTACACATTTAAGTTATGAAAATGACGAATATTTTAATTATGATTTGAGAGAACCAAAGAGAAAAATTGTTCAACCTGATAAAAGTCTTCACCATACCAATAAAGTAGTTACTAGTGCAGATGATTGGTCAAATATTCCTTATTATCCCACTAATAAAGAGAAAAGAGAACAGACCGCCGAAAATTTCATCAAAAATGGAAAGCAAGTACCAGTAGGTTTATTAAAACAAATACAGAGAGATCAACTTGATACAATAAAAAATGACGCTTTTAATGTAAATAATAATAATAATTCTGTTAGAAGTAATGCGAATCGTGAATATATTAAAAAAAATATTCATATAAAACAGCAACAGCCTCCAAATAAATATTCTCCACAATATGCAAATTATATACAAGCCCCTTCACGTGCAACTCCTAGTGCAAGTGCTAGGATACGATTAGGTGGTGTATATTAGGTGTAATACATATCATTTTTTCCATACATAAACAATCTCATCATAATTATTTTGGCGCTTTGATTTTTTATATGGATAACTATCATGTGCAGGTCCAAATAGTTGAATACAAACATTTTCGTAAACCTCCTTGTTTATATTCAACGCATATGTACCATTTGGTTTCAAATTTTTATAAGTATTTGAAAAAAGAGGTTTATAGAACAGTTCATCCATTTCCTTTTTTGAAACATACTCTGTATTGTTTTCATATTTTTGTATGAAATAATATGGCGGTGATGTAAAAACAAGGTCATAATCAAGCTTACTATAATCAATTGTAATCGCATTATCAAATATCATTTGAATACTTGTGTTGCTTCTCTCTTTTAAGAATTCAATGAGTTGATTGTAAGGTTGATTTAACGATTGATTTATTTCAATTCCAATATACTTAGGAATGTTTAGAGCACATGCAGCAACAGCAGCTCCGCCCCATCCAGCACAAAAATCCAATACACAATTTGGTTTATATTTTACATAAATTTCCATATATACCAAAGGACGTATTATATTAATAGCACTTATGCATATATTGTATACTTCTTTTAAAACAGTGTAATAGTTCTTTTTTTTTGTTTTATTTTTAACAGTATCATAATAATGCAACATGGTTTGAATAAATTTCTTTTTTTTAAACTCATCAATATTAATTATGAATTCATAAAAATTGATATTATATTTCCCTTTGGTGGATAATCTTTGAGTGAAGGTGAAATAATCAACTATATTATTTCCAATTCGCGATCTAGGTGACATTGTACATGCATTTACACCAATGGTAATTAATTTTTTCATTTCTTCATCAATTTCTTCCAATGAAATATTTTTGATTTGTTTTGAAATCTCTAATTTTTCATCATTTGTATAATTTTCTTGAATCATTTTAATAATATAAAATAATATTAAAATGGTAATTTACTAACTTACTAACTTACTACATATAGACTATTATAATAATTAACTTCGTTTTTTCCATACTTCAAAAAATCTATCATATAAATGCGGAAATATGCTATATGCTAGCGCACTACCACCACATTCAACATAATCAATGTAAAAATTATTTTTAATTAAAACCTCATCAATGTATTTTTTATGATTTATATCATGATAATCATTTTCCATGATAATTAAATTAATATTATTTAATATTTCTGGCATATCCATTAAAATGTAATAAAATGCTCCTTCACAATCTAACACCAGTGTATCAAACTGTATGTTGTATTTTTGATTTAATTCTTCTAATGTAATTATATTGACATTTTTGTAGCCGTCTAATAATACATCTGAACAAATTGTATTCCATCCCATTTGAATTAATTTTCTTTTTGATAGAGCCGCATTTTCTATGTGGAAATGAAAGTTATTCATATCTCTATTATATTTTAATATATTAGCAATGTCTGTATCACATTCCAATGTTACAAAATTATCATTATTTTTTTGTGATAGAATGTAATTAATAACTAATGAGTTTCTTCCAATATTACTTCCTATTTCTAAAACTTTTTCATCACCAGTTAAATAACGAACAGCCATCATTTGTTCAGGATATTCTTCCTGAAAATCCCCATAACCTATTTTTAATTTTGAATGTATATTTTTTAATTTTTCATGACAATCAGGATAAATCAATCTAATATAATCAGGTATATCTTTGGTGTAAATTTCATTTGTAGTTGTATCAATATAAATATCATTAGTATGATCATATTCTAGTGTTAAACTATTTTCTTTCATTATGAAAATTGTTTTTACTACTCCCCAACAAGGATCTGTGAAAATATTTGCTCTATAATTATCATCACATTTAATTTTAATAATATTATCTTTTATTAAATTTTTGTAACACATGTCAGTAACATCTATAGTATTATCTTTTATTCCATATAAAATTTGCATGGTTTATTATAAATATATAATAAAGTTTATTTTTAAGTTAAAAAGTATTTTATTAAATTATTTATTATATAATTTATTTTGATTTAAAAATAATGAATTCAATAGAAAATATTAATCACGCATTTTATATAAATTTAGAATCAAGACTTGATAGGAAACAACACGTTGAACAAGAACTATCTAATATTGGAATAAAAGCCGCAAGATTTAATGCAATAAAGTTACAAAATGGAGCCATTGGATGTAGCATGAGTCATTTAAAGTGTTTAGAAATTGCCAAACAAAATAATTGGGATCATATAATGATAGTTGAAGACGATATTCTTTTTTTAAATCCAGAACTGTTTAAAAATCAGTTAAATAAATTTTTAAAAAATCATAATAACTTTGATGTTGTCTTAATCGCCGGTAACAATATGCCTCCCTATCAAAAAATAGATGACTCTTGTGTAAAAGTATGTCGTTGTCAAACAACAACTGGATATATTGTTCAAAGACATTATTATGATACTTTGATTGCAAATATTAGAGAAGGAGTTACAAATTTGATGAAAACCCCCGGGCTACATGTTCAATATGCTATTGATAAATATTGGTTCAAATTACAAGAAAATGATAATTGGTATCTAATTACCCCCCTTACTGTAACACAACGTGAAGATTATAGTGATATTGAAAAAAGACAGACAAATTATACAAGAGTAATGATAGATTTAGACAAAGAATGGATGTTTAACTCACAAACAAGAAGACCATTATCACCAAGATCATCACAAGTATCACCAAGATCATCACATCATCTTAATTTGAAACAAATGTTTACGAAATAAGATCTTTATATGCATAATCACTAATGTCAATATCAATAAATATTTTATTGGTTAGTATATTCAACATATCTATTTTATATTTTTCATTCAAGTTAAAACCAACTGCATAATCTTCAAAATATTCTTTTACAATGTTTTGTTTTTTACTTAATAAATCATCTACTGCTTCTTTTGAGAGAAAATAAAACCGTCCATTACAATATTTTGTAACACAAACAGGAATATTTTCCGGTAATTCGGGATGAAATTTATGATATTGAGAGAAATGTGCAAATTTTACATCTACAATAAATCCACCATAATGTGAAACAGGATTTTTATTCGTAATCAATTTTGTAATTGTGTTGAAAAAATTAGGGTTTGTTAACATTTGATCATCGTCTGTTTTAAAAATATAGTTATAATTAAATATTTTATTCACTGCTTCATATGCATGTATTACTTTTTTTGGTAATGAATTATAGTCATCTGGAGTTCTAACCCATAAAATTTGTTTATCATTATCAAAAATGAAGTCACTATCCAATGATTCATCACCGATAACATGATAATATTTTAAATAGGAAGGAATTGTTTTTAACCACGTAAATTTTTGAATAGTTGCTTTATTTTCATATTTTTTACAATTCATAATAAGGAGAATGAATTCTTGGTTAATCATATTACCTATAATATGTTATATATGTAATATGATTTTAATATAATTTGCACAATGTTTATAATTTTATTTAATTTATAAAATTCACATATTTTCTTGAATTATTTGATTGCACATTCCTTCAAGCTGAAATAAATATTTTATTTCATGGTAATAAGCAATCATTTTATTATATTCTTCTTCTGTGATAGATTTTAAAATATTTTCTAATTCATTAATTTCTGTTATATGGATACTAATACACAAACGTTTATAATCAATAATATTTTTAAAAGGAAGCCATTCTATGTCATTCCAAATATAAATAGGTACTGTTCCTAATTGAAAAATTTCAAAAAATCTAAAAGACCCGCGCCCATAACCTCTGGGAGCAAATGCAAATTTTGAATCTATTGTAGTATTGATAAAAATATGTTGAAGATTTTCATTTACACTTGGAGTCCATCCTCCAGAATTAATCATTTGAAAATTTGGATTATTATAATATGTTTCAACCATAACTTGTCTTACATTTGGCATAATATGATTTCCAGTTATATTTCCTACAAAAGAACATAAAATAGGTTTGTCATGAAAATTCTTTTTGTTAACTGATTCTAATTTATTATCTACGTCTTGATAAATCAAAGGAATTGGTATATTTCCTGAACAAGCACCATATATGATTGTATCTTCAGGTAAATTTAATAATGGACCATCATCGTATTGAACTACGGTAAAATAACCATGCTCACTAGGATTATTTTCAATCCATTCATTAAAACTTTGTTGCATTTCATTTTTCATATTTTGAAACCAACCTTCTATTTGAAAATTTGTCCATAAAACAGGTATGTATTTTCTTTTAAATAAAATCTCTTCATTTTTAATTTTATTCAAAAAATACTCTTCTAAATACAAGCCATTTTTAAATGGTGGATATGTGTCTTTATTTGGACAATAAAATAATGGATTATTTATCATTTATATTCTATTTATACAAAAGAGTTTTTATATAGTAATTTATTGTTTATTCTTAATTGTTTATAATTTATATTTAATAAATATGCGTATCAACTTTAGGAAATAAAATAAAAATTTATACTATAAAATGACCAGACTCTGCGCTGTTTTTTTATGCGATAAAGCTTATTTTAGCAAATTTATTTATACATGTAGTCAGTTAATTACGAATGGTAACTATAAGGGAGATATTTGTTTAGTTGTTGGCGACGATCTTCATAATGATAATATGTTAGATTGTGATCTTATCAAAAATAATAATATTATTGTTAAACATTTTCCAAATATTCAATTTACATATGAATTTTTGGAAATACAGTATAAAATGACTAGACCGTATTATTGGTTTATAAAAATGTTTCAGTTTCATAAATTACACTTATTTAATACTTTTTTTAAAAATTGGGAATATATATTTTATTTAGATTGTGGAATAACTATTTTTTCAGATGTATCACCCATGATTAATGAAGCTAGAGAAAATACGCTACTAGCACATTCAGATGCTTATCCTAAATATGAATGGAAATTACACGATCAATTTGATAAAACTTCAATAGATTATTTTACAAAACTTGATGCAACTTATAATTTGAACGTAGACTATTTTCAAACGACAATAATGTTATATGATACAAAAATAATAGAAGAAAATACATACAATGAATTATTAAATTTATTGTTGGAGTATCCTATTAGTATTACAAACGACCAAGGATTAATTGCATTGTATTTTACAAATATTAAACCTTTTTTTAAACAAATAAAAACAAACAACGAAACTACATATTTTTATGATTATTTAAGAAGAACTGATTATAACAAGTATATTATGTTGAAAGCGGCTGATTAACTTTTTATTATTATTATATAAATATTTATTTATGAAGGGAATAAATTTATTTCATAAAAATTTAATAAATTTATTCTATATAAAATTTTTTATGAAAGAGAGCATATTTTATTTAGAAGGACGCAAAGGAATATATTTATACCATTTTTTTGTTTACAATTTAGGTGGCTTATATTATATATTAAATGAAAATTATAATATACGAAATGAATGTGAATCAAGTTATTTTTTAGAAACTGATAAAATTGTATCTAATCCAAGCAATAAAATTGAGTTTCCTATAAAAATCTATATGAAAGATATTTTACCATTTCAAAGACAAGCATTTGAAATAATAAAAGATAAATTTGAATTAATTGAAGATTTATCAAAAATACCAGATTATGAAATTGTATCTATTTATGGTGAACCATGTATACATGACGGTTGTAGTGATAATCCATCAAACGTTTTTCCATTTTTACGAAATTTATTTTTGGAAAAAATGAATTTTACTATTATTCCAGGTAAAAGAATATTTATTACAAGAAAAAACAGTGAATCACAACATTATGGTGTTTTAAAACGTTGTGTGATAAACGAAGAAGAGTTTTTTGAAAAATTGTCAAAGTATGGTTTTGAATATATACAACTTGAAAATTATAATACATATGATAAAATCAAGTTATTTATGGAAAGTGAAATAATTATTTCACCAAATAGTTCTGCTTTAACACTATCATTGTTTGCTAACAAAAACGCAAAAATTATAGAAATTGTAAATAGAGGTAACGGTGTAGGGCATGAACATTACAGAAATATTGCTTTACATTTAGGATTGAATTATATTAGATACCGTGATATAAATGAAGACATGTATGGAAATTTTTATTTAGATTGTAATAAATTTGAGGAAGATTTTTTGAAATTTTTATAAATTTATTATATATAAATTTTTATGAAAGAAACAATATTTTATTTAGAAGGACGAGGTGGAATGTATTTATACCATTTTTTTGTTTACAATTTAGGTGGCTTATATTATATATTAACCGGAGATTATAATAATTATAATCATACAGGTAATTGTAATCAACACTTTATATTAGAAGAAACTGATAAATTTGTACTTCAACCTAGTAATGAAATTAAGTTCCCTATAAAAATTCATATGAAAGATAGTTTACCATTTTTTAAAGAAGCATTTGAAATAATAAAAGATAAATTTGAATTTATTGAGGATTTATCAAAAATACAAGATTATGAAATTATATATATTTTTGGAGAACCGTGTGCTATAGATGGTTTGAGCGATAATCCATCAAACGTATTTCCATTTTTACGAAATTTATTTTTAGAAAAAATGAATTTTACTATTATTCCAGGTAAAAGAATATTTATTACAAGAAAAAACAGTGAAACACAACATTATGGTGTTTTAAAACGTTCTGTAATAAATGAAGCTGAGTTTTTTGAAAAATTGTCAAAGTATGGATTTGAATATATACAATTAGAAAAGTACAATATTTATGATAAAATGAAATTATTTATGGAAAGTGAAATAATCATTTCACCACATAGTTCTGCTTTAACATTATCATTGTTTGTTAACAAAAATGCAAAAATTATAGAACTTGTAAATAACGGTGATGGTATAGGGAATCAACATTACAAAAATATTGCATTACATTTAGGATTAAATTATAATAGATACAATGACATTCAAGAAGATCATTGTGGTAATTTTAATATAGATTGTAATAAATTTGAGGAATATTTGTTGAATTTTTTATAATTTATTGTATTATAATGAAATCCGCATTATTAATAACTGGATATTTAAGATGTTTTAAAGAAAATATTAATAATATAAAAAAATATATTATTGATGAAAACAATATTGACATTTATATTCATTTAACTATGGATAAAGAGAATAAATATGTTAACAAAGAAATAAAATTAGATGAGGTGTATAAGCTATTGAATCCAAAATTTATGATTGTATCTAAAAACATTCATTTTAATCATGATGAAAAAATTAATAATTTACTAAACCAAAATTATAAATTATTATTATTAAATAATAAATTAAAAGAGTTTGAACATTTAGAAAGTTTGAAATATGATAATATTATCAAAATAAGACCTGATGTATATTTAAAACAACATATAAATTTGAATATTAAATATGACAAAATACAAATTCCTAAAGATTCTAAAATGGATTTATCTAAATTAGAAAAACACACTGATAATTTTTTATGTGATATAATCGCATATGGTAATTATGAATCAATGGATGAATATTTTAATTTTTATAAAGATTTAAAGGATTTAATACCAAAGTATGGTTATATAAATGAGACACTTTTATTTTATTATTTAAATGAAAACAATATTATATATGAGGAAGTAGATATAGATTTTCATGTAGTACTATCATTATGTAACACTATTGCAATAACAGGCGATTCTGGAACAGGGAAAACAACACTTTCCAATATTATTAAAAAATTATTTGATGATAGTTTTATATTAGAATGTGATAGATATCATAAATGGGAAAGAAATGATGAAAACTGGAATAAATTTACTCATTTAAATCCTAATTCTAATTATATTACAAAAATGCAACAAGACGTATTTGATCTAATAATTGGTAATAATATTTACCAAGTAGACTACGATCATAAAACAGGTAAATTTACTGATAAAGAATTAATTGAAAGTAAAGACAATATAATTGTATGTGGTTTACATTCTTTGTATATAGAAGAAACTATAATCAATTTGAAGATATTTATAGATACTGATGAAAATTTGAGGATTCCTTGGAAAATTAATAGAGATATTAAAAAACGTGGATATTCTATTGAAAAAATAATGGAACAAATAAATAATAGAAAAGAAGATTTCATTAATTATATTTTACCACAAAAATATAAAGCAGATATAATTATTAATTTCTATACTGATAAATTGTTTCAGGTAGATAATTTTATCCCAGACGAAAAATTGAATGTTTTTTTGCGGATTGGAATATCAAATATTTTTAATATAAATAAACTTATTTCTTCATTAAATATAAATAAATTTGCAAATGAAAATGGATATATATATTTGTACTTTAATAATAATTATGACTATGAATATATTATAAAAACTGTTGTTAATAATATAATTTTAAACTAATTTTAAAGTAATTTAAAAATTATATTTATATAAATATACAAAAATACTAATGAAATATAGTATCAGGGAAAAATGTTTATTTTGTGATTTTGAATTAAGTGAAACTTACTTTAAAAATGATTATGAAAATTATATTTCACATTATCAAGTAGATATTAATAAAAATTTGGATGAATCAATAAAAATACCTTTTAATATATGTATTTGCTCAAAATGTAAAACTGTTCAAAATAAATATTTAGGTGATTTATCAGAAATATATAAAATTAATCATGCAGATAGCACAGGAACAACAATGATAAATCTTCATAAAAAAAATACAAATTTAATTTTAAAATATAAAGAAAAAATTAACAATATTATTGAAATAGGAAGTTCAAAAGGTGTTTTAGCTGATAATATTCTAGAATATTTAAACGTAAAATATTATATTATTGAACCTAGTTTTTTTGGGGATAGAAATAACAAAATAATAATAGATGATTTTTATGAAAACGTAAATGATAATAATATTAATGCAAATACAATAGTAATATCTCATGTATTTGAACATTTTTACGAACCAAAACAAATTTTAGAAAAGATTTATTTAAATAAAAATATACAAAACTTTTTTTTAGTGTTTCCTGATTTAGAGTATTATATTAACAACAATGTTTTACATGTTTTAAATACTGAACATATTTATTATATTGACAATGATTTTTTAATAAACGTAATAGAAAGTTATGGTTTTAATTTGATTGAAAAAGAATATTATAATGGTCATTCGGTATTATTCTATTTTAATAGAGATAAATTTACAGAAAAGAAAGAAATAAATTGTATTAATAAAAATTATTCACTTGATTTTTATTACAATAATATTTTTAAAAATATTGAAAGGTCTAATTACTTATTAAACATTAATAATAATTGTAAAAAATATATTTGGCCTGCATCAATTCACTCTTTATATTTATTCACGTTTGGGTTTGATGAAAAATTGTTAGATGGTATGCTAGACAATAGTTCAAATAAAATTGGGAAAAAAATGTATGGTACAGATTTAGAAATATTCTCATTTAATAAAATCATTGAGGACAATAAAAATGAAAATATATTTATCATATTAAATGGAGGTCTTTTTAATAGTGAAGTTGAAAATAAAATAAAAAATACAAATATAAAGTATTTGTTACTTTAATAAAACTATTTTAATCTATTTTACATAATCCTTACTATAATTCAAATCGTTTTTATATAAATTATATTTTAAAGTTATAAAATAAAATATAATTTTATGTTTTA
>Ga0209191_1000678_pt1 | contig 25231 bp, 24 predicted proteins | sample S_130626_EF_Meta_FD_187320 | JGI IMG/M metagenome (GOLD analysis project Ga0209191, IMG submission 187320) | Freshwater microbial communities from Lake Simoncouche, Canada to study carbon cycling - S_130626_EF_MetaG (SPAdes) (version 2) | ecosystem: Environmental > Aquatic > Freshwater > Lake ...
TGGTTTTCATTGAAAAAGAAAAGGGTTTACAAAGTATGCAACATGAGTTCAATGATATGTTGCAGCATTTAAGAACCAAAGAGAATGATAAAAGTTTGGCTGCTCAACGTTTAAATTATTTAAACGATAAAGAAAAAGGGTTACAAGAATTCTTAGAGCGTGCCGAAGGTCAATTAAAAACAATTGGAGATTCAATTGAGTATACCAAATTGCAAGTCATTGATGAAGAAAAAATTTACAATGATTTCAAAAATAGGGTAGACCAATCGCATATTGAATTAACCAATAAACGCGCACAATTTGATGACCAACGTGGTGTGTTGGACGGATTGCGTCAACAGTTTGGTCAAATTCAAAGAAATCAATTTGAGGCAGAGAAGAAAGTTGCGGTATCAGACACTTCGATCCAAAATATTCAAAGAAGCCAACATCAATTAGATGAGGAGCAATTGCATAGAGCTGAACAAGTAGCAGAGCTAAACAATCAATTAGCAACTAAAGAAGCTGAATTGGCTGCAAGCAAGGCGCATTTAGCCGACTTACTAGCGCAAAATGAAACAGCTAAAGCAAGTATTTTTGAAACCCAAGAAGCACTAGAACAATTAAGAACAAAATTAGCAGAACAAGCAAGGATATTAGATGCTAAGAAAAACGAATACGATTTATTAAAAAGTTTAGTAGACTCAATGGATGGGTATCCCGAGAGTGTTAAATTCTTACACAAGAATACTGGCTGGAATCACAATGCTCCAATCCTATCTGATATTTTATATGTGCAAGAAGCTTACCGTACTGCTGTTGAAAATGTACTAGAACCTTATTTAAATTATTACGTAGTGAATGATTTGAAGGAAGGAATGCAAGCGGTGCAGTTATTAGATGAAAACAAAAAAGGGAAGGCGAACTTTTTTTTATTAGATCAATTAAATGGGGCAAAAGCAGAAGCTGCACCATCGAATACCATTGCTGCATTATCTGTGATTGAGATTGATCCAAAATATGCCGCTTTAGCGAATCATTTACTTGGTAATGTATTTATTGCTGAAAATGAAGCTGCATTAGAAGCTAGTACTACTGGCATGATTTTAGAGAAGACAGGAAAATATGTAAGAGGAAAGTATACATTAACAGGTGGAAGTGTTGGATTATTTGAAGGAAAGAAAATTGGACGCGCAAAGAACTTAGAAAAATTATTGGAAGATATTCAATCGCAAGAAACAGTGGTGAATGAATTGAAATCTCAAATACAAGTGAAGCACGAGTCTGTTTTACAGTACAATGAATTATTGAAAGAACAAGAAATAAGAACGACAGAACAAAATGTCAATCGTTTAATCAACGATGTATTTGCGAATAAGAATAGATTAGAAAACTTACAATCTGCACAAGTCGCTGCAGTGGCTAAGTTAGCAGACTTAGCAGAGAAAATCCAACAAGAACATGCTTTAATTGGAGATACAAGAACACAATTGACTGAATTGAATGCTTCCTTGCAAACAACTCAAGCGCAATTAGGTGATATTGAATTGGCCTATCAAGCTGCGGAGCAAGCCTATCATTTAGCATCTGGCGAATTCAATGAGATGAATTTACAGTTGACAAAGCAACAAAGCAAAATCGAGGCTTTACAACAGGAAGTCATCTTCAAGGACAATCAATTGAATGACTTACATGCACAAATACAATCCAATACAGTTCAGTTGACAGAAGCATCTACTGCAATTGTAGACAGCAACAATGAATTAGCAACAATTGAGACAGCCTTGGTTGAATTATTAAGAAACAAGGAAGCAGAAGAGCTTAAATTAAACGAGGCAGACCAAGCATACTATACTTTAAGAACCGCCCTACAAGAAAAAGAAAGTAGTTTAAGACTTCAAGTAAAGTCTAAAGAATTAATGGATCAGTTGATCAATGAGATCAAGGATAAATTAAATAACTTAAAACTTCAATTGGCTGGAACGAAGGAAAGATTAAGTGTGGAGTTCAAAGTAGAATTAGAAGAGATTTTAGATCTTGGAAGACAAACTGAGGCAACATTAGAAGAACTTCAGCAAGATGTTGAAAAAATGAAAAAGCGTTTAGAGAATATGGGTGAAGTGAATCCAACAGCGATTGAGGCTTACACCGAAATGAAAAAACGTTATGATTTTATCTTAGAACAAAAGAATGACTTAGTCACCGCGAAGGAGAGTTTGTTATTGACCATTCAAGAAGTAGAAGCGACAGCTAATCAAGCATTCTTAGAAACATATAATACCGCTAGAGAGAATTTCCAAAGAGTTTTCAAGGCATTATTTACCGAAGAAGATTCTTGTGACTTAATATTAGTAGATCCAACGAACCTTTCAGAAACTGCAGTAGAGATTGTCGCGAAGCCTAAAGGCAAGCGTCCATCTTCAATAACTCAGTTGAGTGGAGGAGAGCGTACATTGACTGCAACAGCGATGTTGTTTGCGATTTACCTAATTAAGCCAGCACCATTCTGTATTTTGGATGAGGTGGATGCACCATTGGATGATGCCAATGTTGGTAAATTCACTCAAATGATTCAGAAGTTTTCTGATAAATCACAGTTCATTATTGTAACGCACAATAAGCAAACGATGAGTGCTGTGGATGTGATCTATGGTGTGACCATGCAAGAGCCTGGAGTAAGTAAATTAGTTCCTGTAGATTTCAGGAGCTTAACAGCATAATTGATTAAATCGGTTCTCATATTATTCATTGCATGCTTTATATGCTACCTGCCTTTTAGCAGGACACCTGACTACTTTGATAGTGACATTACTCCAGCGTTAATTGAAGCTAAAAATGGGGACGTCTTTGCTGTATTCCAAGAATCAGGTAAGCAATATCAGGTGGCATTAGATTCATCTATCTATCAATCAAAAATCGGCAATAGAATCGAAATTAGGTATGAATTAAGTGCACCTCAACATGCAAAAATTAATCAAGCAATAGGGTATTGGATAGAGCCAAAAGAAGTACTCGGCGCTTTTTTCATTCTGATTGTTTTACTCATAGCCGCATACGCCACAACACATCGTCCAGATGCAGCGTCTTTAAAAGAACAGATAGAATTCAAAAAAGAAGACACCGGAAAGTATGTCTAAGAAAACTACTGAAAGTCTTACTAATGAATATCCAATCATAAACGATTTAGAAAAAATACTGGAATCCTCGCCTCTCAGCTCGCAAGCTCGAATGTTCGGCGAGTATTAGTATTTCTTTCTAAATTTCTTAATAGAAGAAAGTAATTAGAATTAATACTATTCCGTAGCGAACCTTCGAGCAAAGCGAGCGGAGAGCCTAGGGATAGGTATTTATTCTAATTACAAATGATTATTTAAATAAAAATCCAGTATTTTTTCTAAATCAGTTAGAGCAGGGGGATTATTTAGCGAGGATGCGCTTGATGTCTTTGTCGATATCGCGGTTCTTGATGGTTTCGCGTTTGTCGTATTCTTTTTTACCGCGGCCAATACCAATCTCCATTTTAGCATAATGCTTATCGTTAAAAAAAATGCGTAGTGGTACAATGGTAAATCCTTTTTCTTTGGTTTGGCCTTCAATCTTTTTTAGTTCTCTTGCAGTCAATAACAATTTTCGATCGTGTACTTCTATGTGGTTATTCTTATTCCCATGAGAGTAGGCATTGATGAACAATGACCTCACCCATAATTCTCCTTTGTCAAAAAAGCAAAAGGAATCATTGAAACTTACTTTACCAGCACGGATCGATTTTACTTCGGTTCCCATCAATACAAGGCCTGCCACATATTTGTCTTCTATCTGGTAGTTGAAATAGGCCTGCCTATTGTTTAATTCTATTGACTTGGGTGCTTTCGCCATAAAAAATATCCCGATGTGCTACACCGGGATACAAAAGTACTATTTAATATTGATTTCTTTTTGGCATTAGCTTCTGAACATAAAAGCCACTTCGGACAATTTTTGCTTCAGCTCTTTTCTGTTCACTATAAAATCAAGGAATCCATGTTCTAATAAGAACTCAGAACGTTGGAAACCTGGAGGTAAATCTTTCTTGATAGTTTCTTTAATGACCCTAGGACCAGCAAAACCAATCAATGCACCTGGTTCTGCAATATTTAGATCGCCTAACATACCAAAGCTGGCAGAGATACCGCCAAATGTAGGGTCTGTTAATAAGGAGATGAATGGTAATTTGGCATCACTTAATTGAGATAACTTACCACTAGTTTTAGCCAACTGCATCAAACTAAATGCACTTTCCATCATACGTGCACCACCACTTTTACTAATGACTAAAAAGGGCAGTCTGTGTTGAATACAATAGTCAACTGCACGGCTGAATTTTTCTCCCATCACACTTCCTAATGATCCACCAATGAATTCAAAATCCATACATGCAACGACATATCCTTCGCCATTCATTTTTCCAATACCAACGCGCATAGAATCTTTCAAATCTGTTTTAGAATGAATCTCATCTAAGCGATTTTGGTAATTCTTTAGATCGGTAAAATTAAGTGCATCCTTACTTTTGATCTCATCAAAAAGTACTGTAAATTCTTGGTTGTCAAATAAGATGGCAAAATATTCATCACTACCAATACGGTGGTGGTAATTACACTTGTCACAGATGTACAAATTTTCTTTTAATTCAGAACTAGTACAAATATGATTACAAGTTGGACACTTTGACCATAATCCTTCTGGTGTCTCTTTCTTGTCTGCTGTCGAAGTATTAATACCTTTACGGATTCTTTTAAACCATCTAGATTTATCAGCTGCGTCAGAATGATTTAATTCTTCTCCTGTTAGGTTGACTTCGATGTCTTCTACTTTTTCACGCATAGGGGACAGATTTAAGCGTTTCTATTGATACAATTTAAGTCGTCAAATGATTGCTCTAAACGTTTGATGAAAGACTCTTCGCCTTTTCTCAACCAAACTCTAGGGTCATAATATTTTTTATTTGGCTTATCTGCACCCTCTGGATTACCCAATTGAGTTTGAAGAAAGGCTTCATTCTTTTTGTAATAACCTAAAACACCTTCCCAGAAAGCCCATTGTAAGTCTGTGTCTAAATTCATCTTAATAGCACCATATCCAATCGCTTCTCTAATTTGATTTTGAGGAGAACCAGACCCGCCATGGAATACAAAATAAACAGGTTTAGGACCAGTACCTAATGTCTTTTCAATATGCAACTGACTATTGTGTAAAATCTCAGGTTTTAATTCCACATTGCCTGGACTGTATACACCGTGAACGTTACCAAAAGCTGCTGCAACTGTAAATAAATTGCCCACTTTACCTAGTTCAGTATAAGCGTATGCAACGTGTTCTGGTTGCGTATATAATTTATCATTTTCAATACCGCTATTATCAACGCCATCTTCCTCGCCACCAGTTACACCTAATTCAATTTCAATACCCATGCCCAATGGCGCCATACGTTTAAAGAATTCAACAGAGGTTTGGATATTCTCTTCGATTGGTTCTTCTGATAAATCCAACATATGAGAACTGAACAAAGGTTGTCCATGTAATTTGTGGTATTTTTCACTCTCGTCAATTAAAGCACTGATCCATGGTAACCATTTTTTGGATGCATGGTCTGTGTGTAAAATTACAGGCACATCATAAAACTTTGCAACCTGGTGTACATGTAATGCACCAGCAATGGCACCTTGTATATTGGCTTGTAAATTATCATTTGGCATACCCTTTCCTGCAATAAATTGCGCACCACCATTTGAAAATTGAATGATGATAGGAGACTTTACTTTAGCTGCTGTTTCAATTGCTGCATTGATGGTATCAGTACCCGTTGTATTCACTGCGGGGATGGCAAAATTATTGGCTTTCGCATCGTTGTATAATGCTTCTAATTCTTTACCGTATAAAACTCCGGATCTGTACTTGTTCATTGTTTAATTATTGAATGTCAAAGATACAATTTATGAACCAAACGGATGTTAGCTAGACCTTAAAATCCTGCTTAAATTAGTCTATGAATCCTTTAGATTTCATCCAATCGTCATTGTATACTTTACCAACATATCTGCTTCCGTGATCATGGAAGACACAAACAACCACATCGGTTGGTTTCAATCTATCTTTCAATTGTAATAGCCCTTGAAAACAGCTTCCTGCACTATATCCACAGAATAAGCCTTCTTCTTTTGCTAGTCTTCTTGTCATCAATGCACCTTCTTTATCTGCCACTTGTTCAAAATGGTCAATCACAGACATATCATAGTTTGCAGGAACAAAATCCTCGCCAAAACCTTCGGCAATATAAGGGTGCACATAGGACATATCCACTTCGCCTGTTTGAAAATAATGGGTCAATAAAGAACCTATTGGATCAATGGCCCAAACTTGAATATTTGGGTTTTGTTCTTTTAAATATCTAGCTGTTCCAGTGATGGTACCACCTGTTCCTGCAGTACATACTAAGTGGGTGATTTTGCCTTCGGTTTGACGCCAAATTTCTGGACCTGTCGTTTCATAATGCGCCTGTCTGTTGGCCAAATTATCATACTGATTAAAGAAGTGGGAATTAGGAATTTCGCCTGCCAATTTCCTTGCTACCGAATAATAACTTGCAGGGTCTTCTGGTTCAACGTTGGTAGGGCAGACAATTACTTCGGCACCCACAGCTCTTAGTATATCCATCTTCTCTTTACTTTGCTTATCTGTTGTAGTAAAGATGCATTTATATCCTTTTACAACTGCTGCTAAAGCTAATCCCATTCCTGTGTTACCACTGGTACATTCAATGATGGTGCCACCTGGTTTTAATTTACCCTCTGCTTCGGCTACTTCCACCATTTTCAAAGCCATTCGGTCTTTGATAGAATTGCCTGGATTAAAATAATCCACTTTTGCCAAGATGGTTCCTGGAAGATCAATGCTAACTTTATTGAGTCGAATAATTGGGGTATTGCCAATGGTTTCTAATACATTATTTAACCACATAAAATTGGTTGCTTTTATTGAGGGTGAAATTAAGTTAAAAAAACCTAATACTATTGGATGTTAGCAAAATTGCTTGTAATGATTTCGCAGAATTTCGTATCGATCATTTTTTCAGCCAAAGCAATCATATTTGAAAATGCTTTTGCGTTGCTGATACCATGACCAATAATCACTGGCTTGTTCACACCTAGGACAGGCGTGCCGCCATAATTTTCGAAATGGAATCGTCCAAAAAAGGAGTCCTTTTCTAGACCCTGATGTGCTGCAGCCTCATACATGGCTTCCGCAGTTTTTAAGATCACATTTCCAGTAAATCCATCACAAACAATGATATCTGCTTTGTCGTTAAACACATCGCGACCTTCTACATTGCCAATGAAATGAATATGTGTATTTTCTTTTAAGAGTGGGTAAGTGGCTTGTGCTAATAAATTGCCTTTGCCTTCTTCTTCTCCTACATTTAATAAACCTACAGTAGGAGCTTTAATATTAAGTATATGCTTTGCGTATAAATTGCCTAAAATGGCAAATTGATTTAATTGTTCAGGCTTACAATCCGTATTCAAACCCACGTCTACTAAGATGCCTGTTTTGCCATTTAATTTTGGTAAAAGCGTTGCGATAGTTGGCCTTAAAACACCTTTAATTGGTTTGATGCTAAACATGGCGCCAACAAGCATCGCACCGGTATTTCCTGCACTTAAAAATGCATCAATCTTGCCTTCGGCTAAATAGCGAAATCCAATTGCGATAGAAGAGTTAGGTTTTTCTTTTAAGGCTTTAGTAGGATGCTCATGGTATCCAATGACTTCTGGTGCATCTATTAAATACAAAAAAGGTGAAGCAATCCCATGCTGCTGAAAGAGTCCTTCCAACTGGGTTGCATCACCTATGCAAAATAAATTGTGTTGATTATTGGATAGATATTGTTGGACGCCTTTGACAGCTTCAAGTGGTGCAAAATCACCACCCATCATATCAATACCAATATTCATTGATTGGTAAATTATGCTTTTAAAGGTGCTTTCTCAGCTACTAATTTTCCTTTATAGAATAATTTTCCTTCTTGAACGTGCGCACGATGACGAACGTGGATTTCTCCAGTTGTACCATCTTTGCTTAATGTTACTTCTTGAGCAACATAGTGTGTTCTTCTTTTAGCGCTACGTTGTTGTGAGTGTCTGCGTTTAGGATTAGGCATCTCTTATTTTTTAAATTTTTAATCTATTTTATTTTCTATTCTACTTCTTCTACTTTTAATCAATCTTTCCGTCTAAATCCTTGAACTGATCCAATCCTTTCCAAAGCGTTTTTGATGTCGCATCGGTAGGAGGGTTTTCATTGAAGAAATTGAGCTGGTCTATGACTTTTTGGTTACATGTTGATTTTCCTTTTTCATCCAATTTGCAAATATGTTGCAAAGGAACGCTAAGGCTAATAAATTCGTAAATCCAATTGGCTAAAGACAAATGACTATCGTTACGATCTAAGTAAAAAATGTCAGGATCTTCCTCCTCGCTATTCATCTTGTCGGCGTTATCAACTAGTTTTACCACTAAGTTAAATTCGTCCCAAAGTTGAACAGTTAGTGGATTCCCACATCGATCACAAATGGTATCAATGGTCCCGTCAATATCAAAATGCAATTGCATAAAACCTGAGTGCTTATCCATCAGGAGCTTCACCTTAGTTTGACAATTACTGAAATCTTGTGGTCCAAAATCTAAAAAGAACTGATCCTCAATACGGTACTCGAACTCATGTTCTCCAGCTGTTAAGCCAACAAATGGAATTTCGAATGTCCTGTTATAGCCCATAACCGTACTTTAAGGGTTGCAAAGTTAGTAAAAATAGGTCAAAAGACAAAGTTTATACTAATTTTACTAGATAATTATTCTCAGCAAATGTATCGATTTAGACCGGGTTGGAGCAAGTTCATTTTACCTATCCTATGGGTAATTCTATTTGCTATCTGTATACTGGCGCCAAATTATCCCAATTTAGTAGCAACCTTATATAGCCAAGGCTTGTTTAAATATTGGACAACTGGGTTAAGATGGCTGTTTGGAAGTATCCCTTTTGCGATAGGAGAGTTGATCTATTATATATTCTTTATCGTTATGATTATCAATATAATAAGATATTTTATATCAATAAAAAGTTTTAATCAAATTAAACGTAACATAGGTATTAAATTGATTACAGTCATCTGGCTTGGCATTCAATTATTTGTGATATTTCAATTTATCTGGGGATTGAATTACATGCAACCAGACCCGACAAATGCCTTCAATATTAAAGTTCAAACGCCAAAAAACGCTCAAATTGCACAAATTGAAATCAATCAATTGACCAATGAATTGATTCAGGAACTCAACCAAACTAGAAATAATCTATCCAGTACTAAGGCGTTGGAGCCCAATTTTGACCAAACTGTAGTAAAAGTGCAGCATGCTTATAAAAGTATAGCAAAGGCATATCCTATGCTGCTACTTCAAAATCAAAGTGTCAAAAAAGCGATTTTCCCAATTTTGGGAGACTATATTGGTTACTTGGCATTCTATCAGCCCGTCACTGGAGAAGCGATTGTACGTTCTGACCTACCTATAATGACCCAGCCTTACACCATTGCACATGAAATGGCGCATCAATTAGGCTATGCCTCGGAAACAGAAGCCAATTTCATCGCATTTGTGGTCGCAACCGAATGCAATGATCCATTTTTAAGGTATTCTATGTTATTGCAAATGTTTACTTATGCGCAGGATGCACAATTATTGTTACTTGCAGGAACAAAAGGTTTTGATGCATGGAAAGCGCAGATAGCAAAGAATAAAGCATTATTAAGTCCTGCTGTTTTGAAAGATCGGGCGAATATAAAAGCATTTTTTGCTGCCAGGGCGGATAAGCAAATACAAGCATCCAATCAGTTGTATGATCAATTCTTAAAATGGAATCAACAAGCAGCAGGCTTGGATAGCTATGCGGATGTATTAAAATGGGTGAGGGCTTATCGTCTTAAAACTGATTCTTCCACATCATACTCTCAATAGGCTTTTCAGGCTGTCCGCTATACTTAGCGTTTTTCTTTTGATTGTATTTAACTTCAATCTCTCCATCCACAGGGAAGTAAATCAATTGACCAATTGGCATCCCTTTATAAACGCGAACAGGTTGCTTAACAGAAATTTCTAGGGTCCAATAACCACAGAAACCAACATCTCCTTTACCCGCTGTTGCGTGAATATCAATACCTAAACGACCAGTAGATGATTTACCTTCTAAAAAAGGTACATGCGCATGTGTTTCTGTATATTCTAAAGTAACGCCTAAATAAAAACCGGTTGGCTCTAATACAAAACCTTCTTCAGGTATTTCAAAATAGGTAATGGTATTGTGTGCTTTGGCGTCAAGTACAGCATTGTCATAGGTGGCCAACCACTTTCCAAGATGCACGTCATAACTATTACTTCCAAGATCTTTACGATCGTATGGTTCAATTTTAATGGTTCCTTTTTGAATCTCTTCGAGTATGCGTGAATCTGATAATATCATTTTAATCGATTTATGTTTAATTTCGGTCTTTAAAACAGACCGCAATCTAATTCAAAATGCCTTTCTTTTATCAACAAAATATTAACGAGACAGCTCATTTAGCCATTTGGTCTATTCAAGAACCTGCGTCCTTTTTTGAGACAGATGTGCAGCTTGCTGTACCCATTGCCAACGAGGAAAGAAGGACACAGCATTTGGCAGTAAGGTTGTTGTTTAAATTAATGATGCCCGAGGCGGATTTAAGTCAATTGGTGATGGCAGATAATGGGAAACCCTATTTAATTGGATTGCCTTTTCATTTTTCATTTTCACATTGTAAGGGTTATGCAGCCTGTGCGGTAGACGAGCAACCTGTAGGAATCGATATTGAAATTATACACCCACGCATTGCAAAATTGGCGCATAAGTTTTTAAATGACCAGGAGAAAGCAATGATTGCATCTTTGGAAGAAAAAGACCAATTGAATCAGTTGGCGTTTTTATGGGCAGCCAAGGAAGCCATGTATAAAAAGCATGAACAATTGGGAATTGATTTTGCGAAGGATTTTAATATCCTTGAATTAACGAAGGGAGATAGGGGTAGTGTTGCAGCTCAAATTTTACATAAAGGAAGTAATATCAAAGTCAAGTTAGATTATCATTTTGGTTCGGACTATATCTGCGTGACATGTTATGACTAAAGATGCTTTGTTATCATTAAGCCATCTTAGATATTTATTCTTCCTCAAGTCCCATTGTGGTATCATCTTCTAGTAAATCTAAGTGAATAGCGTCAGCACCTGCGATGCCTTCGATAGATCCTTTAATGTGCATGGCATTCAACAAAACTTTTTCGAGTTGCTTTTCTCTTGCTTTCCAAAGTTTTTCCATCGCATCTCTTTCCTTTTGAATACTAGAACGCATCTGTCTAAAACCTTCACCGACCGCTTTCCATTGTTCGCTGAATTCATTACTCGTTAAGTAATCATACAAAAAACTCATTTTGTCCCCTTTGTTGACTTGACTCTTTTTGGTGTCATGGATTTTTAGAATTGCATTTCTCAATAATAAGGCAACACTTTTAACCTCTTGAAAAGAGCAAATGTATACGCCGTCTTTTTCGCCAAAACGATCTAATTCTTTAGGAAAAGTTTGTGTCACAATCACTGCAATGTCTGCACCTTGACTGCGCATGTCCGCTTTTAATTTATCAATCCACTCTTGGTTAAAATCTTTGGTCCTCTTGCTTTCATAAATAATTTTACCTGCTTCTTGTCCAAGGCTATTGCGCACTAGTTGAATACAGTCTGCACCTCGAACACCTTTACCTACTTCTGAAATCTGGTCAAAAGGGAAACTTGTCTTAAGTAATTCTTCTAATAATAATTCTTGAACTTCACCTTGCATTTGCATACTGCCTTGTTCTGCTTTGCGACGCATTTCTTCGGCTAGTTTGCGTTGGTCTTCTAATTGCTTTTCTAATTCTTTTACTTTCAACACATGCTCTTGGTCTTTAATAGACAAGCGTTCTGCTTCTTCCTTTTGTATTTGTGCTTTTAAGCTTTCTCTTTCGGTATTTAATTTTCTTTGTAATTCTAATTCAAGTTCAGCTTCCTTTGCTTGAATGGCTTGCACTTGTTTTAAGAATTCTAATTCTTTTTGTCTGAACTCATTCACCTGCTTGCTCATATTGGCTTCGTTGTCTTGCATCAACTTAAGCTTATGTTCATACTCCCCAGAAATGTTCTTTTTTAATTGTTCTGTTAGTTCGCTCTGAATTTTTGTTTTTTGTTCCGCCAACAATTGATTGGTTTCTTCTTCTTTCTTTTTTTGCCAATCGGTCATCTTGCCACGCAATTCTTTTTCAATCTCGTCGCGGATAGCGTCGGTTGGTTCAAAGCTGTGTTGACATTTTGGGCAGGTTACGTTGTAATTGGACATAAGACAAATATAATAAAGATTTAGATTAGCTCACTTCGTTCGCTGATCTAAATGGGTGGCTTACTCAAACCCTCACAACAATCCCGCTTTGCGGGATCGTTGGGTTTTTTGCTTCTCATCTGTTTACAAAAGCAAGCTTTTGACACAGCTTCGAAGCAAAAAACCCCGTCATTTTCGTGACAGGGTTTGTGCGGAAGAGGAGATTCGAACTCCCACGCCCGGGTATGGGCGCTACCACCTCAAGGTAGTGCGTCTACCAATTTCGCCACCTCCGCATTCGAACTACAAATGTACAAAAAAAGCCCTCCCGATTGACGGAAGGGCTTTTAGAAAACTTGTATCAATATTACAATGACTTCAAGATCTCATCAGCAGATCTTACATAGTCCATATTTTTTGCTTCAGTCGCCATTTGCTTACATGTTTCTGCGCTTGCTTTAGCACCTTTTTTATCTTTCAATGCAACTTGAATTCTTGCTTTCAATAAATGCAACCAATATGCTTTTGCATTTGCAGCAATTGCTTTATCTGCATATACCAGCGCTTTATTGTAGTCGTTGTCTAATTCTAAATAAAATGTTGCCGCAGATTGGTACATATTAGGATTCACAGTTGCAGCAGCAGATGCAGCTTCAATTTGTGCACGAACTGCTGGTCTGATGTCTGTGCTAATAGGAATATTCACTTTGGTCTTGCCCCATTTCAAATAAATGGTTGCAGTTTGAGCAGTAATAGCGTCAATGCCGATTGTGAAAGTTTCGGTAGTGCTTCCAGTAGTTTCTGGAGCCACTTTAAAACGAACCACATCTTCTGCTTCCTTGTAGTCAAAGCTTCCCCATCCTTTAGAATTGGTATTGATAATAATAGTCCATTCTGATGCACCAGGAATCGTGAATAAACCATAAGATCCTGCAGGAAGGGTTTTGTTTCCAATGTTCACTGGATCAGAAAAAGTCAATTTAGTGGCACCATTTGCACCTGTTCTCCAAACATCACCGATAGGCGCTAATAAACTACCTACACCGAAAGCAGCACGACCTTTTAAACTAGGTCTAGAATAAACGATTTCAATTTTACCTAATCCAAATTCTTGGGTTAAAGTTTGAGCTGGACTAGGAGCAGGCATCTTTACTTGCGCCATAGTCGTTAAACTCAAAAAGCTTCCAATTACAAAAAGTATCTTTTTCATATTTTTTAATTTTGAACAACAAACCTAATTTATTTTAGGCGTTTATCCTGTTATTTTTTTTGAAAGGCTGGGTGGAAACGATCCAGGGTATCCCTCAGGAAATCCCTATTGATATGGGTATAAATTTCGGTGGTGGTGATGCTTTCATGACCTAGCATTTCTTGAACCGCCCTTAGGTCAGCGCCTCCCTCTACTAAATGTGTGGCAAAGCTATGACGTAGGCTATGGGGGGAGATAGATTTCTTAATACCCGTTTTGAGGATGAGGTCTTTGATGATGTAAAAAATCATGACCCTGCTTAGTCCTTTACCACGGTTGTTAAGAAACAAAATATCCTCACAGTTTTTTGCTGGCGTCTGATGCACTCTAATAGTGTCTCTGTATAATTTGATATACTTAATGGCATCTGATCCTATGGGTACCAATCTTTCTTTATCACCCTTACCAATGACCCTAATAAATCCTACGTCTAAATACAAGCAAGATATTTTTAGCTGAATGGCTTCTGTTACCCTAAGTCCAGAACTATACATCACTTCCAATATGGCTTTGTTCCTGCCACCCTCTGGCTTACTAAGGTCAATCTCTCCAATCATTTGTTCTATTTCTTCAAAGCTTAATACATCTGGTAGTTTTCGGCTTGTTTTAGGACTAGGTAGTAAAGTAGTAGGGTTGACATGACAAATCTGTTCTATTAAACAATATTTAAAAAAAGATTTGATTCCGGATATCATTCTAGCTTGAGAAGTAGCAGCCATGCCTATTTCACCAATACTTTGAATGAAACCTTGTAAGTGGGTCATTTCGATATCTGCAGGAGTATGGATTGTTTCAATTGGTTCTAAATAGGATGCTAACTTATCAATATCTCTCAAGTAAGCTTCTACAGAATGCACACTCAATGATTTTTCTAATTGCAAGAAAGCTTTAAACCCTTTTTTATAGATATCCCATTGCATTTGCTCAAAACTAGTTTAGGAAAAGATTTGATAATTCATTGATAAAGAGTTTATTTCGTATCTGATTCAAAACCCTATGCAAGTAAATTTAAGGTCATTTAAGCAGAAAGTTAAACTTAATGCAAAACAATTCAGATCGTTCTTAACAAAGATAGAAAAGAAAAATCCTAAAAACCTTGATCAAATTGCTGCAAAATTAAGTACAGAAGTTTGGGCAGAAGTAGATTGCTTGTCTTGTGCTAATTGTTGCAAATCGATGAGTCCAACTTTTACAACAACTGATATCAAAAGAATTGCTGCACATTTTGAGATAAAGCCTGCTGAGTTTAAAGCGACTTGGTTAGAGTACGATAAAAAAGACAAGGATTGGGTGAATGTTTCAAAGCCTTGTCAATTCTTGAATTTAAGTTCAAATATGTGTTCTATCTATGAGGTAAGACCAGCTGACTGCGCAGGGTTTCCACATTTAACAAAAAAGAAATTTGTAGAGTACATTCATGTGCACAAACAGAATGTGGAATATTGTCCAGCGACCTATAAGTTAGTAGAAAAAATGAAGGCTTCAATGGTGTAAATAACTGGAGTCAATCCATGCTAGTTTAAAAATATACGTCTTCGATAAAAAATAGATCCCATTTAGTTTCTGAGTATAACTGTATCGCAATTACATCAAATTGAAGCATCTTCCAGCTAGGGTGTTGGTATTGGAATAATGCAGCTGCATTTTTTAAGTGCTGCATTTTAATCGCATCAATATGCTGTTCTGGAAAACCATAAGTAGTCGACCTCCTGGTCTTCACTTCTATTATGTGTAAGCAGTTTCCTTTACTTGCAATGATGTCAATTTCTAAATGTTTATAACGCCAATTTCTAAAAAGGACAGTATAACCCATGCTGATTAGGTAGCTTGCGGCTTTATTTTCGCCTAAAAACCCAGTATCTTTGTTATGTTGACTCATTATAAGTGGATTTAATTTGATTTATTTGAGTAACAGGAAAATAGTTAAAAGGAATACATGAACACAGCGTATAAATTACTTGGAATTCATAGGCATTACGAGTGGGGTGGAAAAGCATTCATTCCTCAATTGATGCAGATAGACAATGCGATTGGTAAACCATTTGCAGAATATTGGATGGGGGCACATCCCTCTGCGCCTGCCATGGTGGAAACTGCTGAAGGTCTTAAGGCCCTAGATCAAATGATCCAAGAAAAGAAGGTAGATTTTTTAAGTACAAAAACTGCAGCTCAATTTGGGTCTTTGCCTTATTTATTTAAAATTCTGGATGTTGAAAAAATGCTGAGTATTCAGGTGCATCCTTCTAAGGAAAATGCAGAAAAAGGCTTTTTAAAAGAACAACTTGCGGGCGTAGCGATAGATGCAGTAAATAGAAATTATAAAGACCAAAATCATAAACCAGAAGTGATGGTGGCTTTAAGTGATTTTTGGTTATTACATGGTTTTATGCCAGCTATTGCACTTAAAGAAAGATTATCAAGTCTTGCTCCTTTACAAACATTATTACCCGTATTTGGTCAGGATGATTATGCAGGCTTGTATAGTCATTTTATGCGCCTTGATCAATCTGCAGCAGACGACATTTTAAAACCTTTATTGGAAATTGCTGTGCTTGAAGTGGCAGCCGGTAAAGTAAATAAAACGCATCCACATTGGTGGGCTAATCAATATTATGGTGGCATCGTACCAGCATCCAATATTGACAAGGGCATCCTTTCTATCTATATTTTAAATATTGTCAATGTACCAAAATACCAGGGGGTATTTCAGGGGGCAGGACTCTTACACGCTTATTTAGAAGGACAGAACATAGAATTGATGGCCAATAGCGACAATGTATTAAGAGGTGGACTAACTCCAAAACATATAGATATTGAAGAGCTCCTAGAACATATAAAATTTGAGCCAACTTATCCAAGCATTCTAAAGGGGGATTTTAATCATTCAAAAGAGGTTCAATTCCCTTGTCCTGTGCCCGATTTTGGTTTAACAAAAATCACCTTATCACCTGGTGAAACTTACACAAACCAGACCAATTCCTTTGAAATGTTCTTATTGATGCAAGGAAATATACAATTGGAAGGGATAGACTTAAAGCCCGGGGAATTGGCTGCAGTCAAGGCTGGATCAGCCTATCATATCCAATCAACTGGGTCGGAAACGGCTGTAATATTCAAATCTTTTGTGCCTTAGGTGAATTATACACATTTGAGGAAAATCAATCCTGCAAAAAACTAACCATTTATGTATATTTGATATTCATAAATAATATTTTAAATAGCAACTGATGAAACTGAACAAAGAAATAGTGATTGCCTTAATTATAATGATTGTAACGAGTGCTTTATATAGAGTGTTACCAGGTAGACCATTTGGTTTTGCACCTCAAATTGCAATTGCTTTATTCAGTGGTTCATTGTTTGTAAAAAATAAACATTTTGCATTCTTGTTACCGCTCGTTTCAATGTTCTTGTCAGATTTATTTTATCAAGTTTTATATGTGAACCATTTAACGACCATTCAAGGTTTTTATGATGGACAATGGCAGAACTATTTATTAATTGCTGCCACAGCAATTTTTGGATTTGGTTTACAAACAAATAACTTAAGCAAATTCGCAGGTAATTTTATCGCTGCTCCAACTGTTTACTTCTTAGTTTCAAACTTTATGGTTTGGGCAAGTTTTGGTGGTTACCAACGTCCATTGACCGCATCTGGATTGTTTCAAACAATGGTAGACGGTTTACCATTTTATGGATACAGTGTAGCAGGTACATTTGTCTTTGGTGCTGTGATGTTTGGTGGATTAAAATTGATACAGCCTAAATTAAAAGCAATAAAAGTTAAAAGCTAACTTATTTCTTAGGATCTACTGCTTCGTAAAATTCGTCAATTTGCCAAGGGCCTGTATCTGCAGCCATGGTGGCTAACTCGTCGCAACGGTTATTATAAGGATTGTCTGCATGTCCTTTCACCCAATGAAATTTCACTTTATATAGTTTAGATAGCTCATAAAAAGCTAGCCATAGGTCTTTGTTCTTTTTGCCTCCTTTAAAGTCTGTTTTAATCCAGTTATCCAACCATTTTTTCTCTACAGATTCAACGACGTATTTACTATCTGTATATACAAGAATCGGCAATTTTTTCGTTTTTAAAATTGAAATGGCTTTAATCACAGCTAATAGCTCCATTCTATTATTGGTGGTATATTTATACGCTTCTGCAATCTCTTTAACCTTCTCGCCCCATATCAAAATGGCACCAAAACCGCCTGGTCCTGGATTGCCTCTTGCCGAGCCGTCAGTATAGATAATTATTTTGTCCATAGATGCCTTTCTTGGTCGAAAGCAAGATACAATAATTTGATTAGTTAAGGCTATTTCATTGAATTTGTAATTATCTTTAGCGCCATTCGAAACAAGATTGAATATGATTGAAAAACTGAATTTCCATTTAAGATTTAAGACCAATTTTGGTCAAACTATTTTCATTACTGGAAACCACCCTTTATTAGGCAATGGGAATATCGAAGCGGCAGTTCCAATGGTTTATTTGAATGAGGATTATTGGGTTTTGCATTTAACAACAAAAGGATTGTTGAAGGCCGAAACAATTCATTATAGTTATTTTATTCAAAATGCAGATGGGACTAGAATTTTTGATTGGGGTTCAGATAAGTCCATTATCGTGGATCAATTGGCCACAAAGGAATTGGTTTTGATTGATGCCTGGAATTTTACTGGGTATATTGATAATGCATTTTATACGGCACCTTTTGCAAACGTATTATTACAAAGCAAGGGGCATCAAGTAAAACCAGACCATCCAAAAAATGCAACGCATGTTTTTAGAGTGAAAGCACCTTTGCTCACTTCAAATCAAACAATTTGTATCATTGGAGAGGCAAAGGAAATTGGTGGATGGGATGCAGCAAAAGCATTACCATTAAATAAAATAATAGATCAACCTTATTACGAAATTGCTTTGAATTTAAGTAAATGCGATTTTCCTTTGGTCTATAAGTTTGGTATTTATGATATAGCACTAAAAAAGTTTGTTTCATTTGAATCTGGCAATAACAGGGTATTGTATGAGCCAGTTAGTAAAAATAAATTGGTGTTGGTACAAGATGGATTTGCACAGGTAGGCCACAATCAATGGAAAGGAGCAGGCGTTGCCATTCCTGTTTTTTCATTAAGATCCAAGCAAAGTATCGGTGTTGGAGAATTTAGTGATATTAAGTTACTAGCAGATTGGTCTAAAAAAATTGGTTTAAAATTAATTCAGTTATTACCAATCAATGATACGACTGCTACACATAGCTGGATGGATTCTTATCCCTATGCAGCGATTTCGGCTTTTGCTTTACATCCAATGTATATTCGTTTATCTGAAATAGTTGATGCTGATCAAGCGCATTTAATTCAAGATGCAATGGATCAACAAATCCCATTGAATAACTTATCTGTAGTAGATTATGAAGCAGTGCTAGCTACAAAGTGGAAAGCACTAAAAGCAGTCTATGCAATCAATGGGAAAAGAGATTTAGCAACAGCTGCATTTAAGCAATTCTTTAAAGACAATCAATCCTGGTTGGTACCTTATAGTGCATTCTCTTATTTAAGAGATTTGCATGGTTCTATAGATTTTAATGCATGGCCAAGTCATTCCAAATTCAATGCAGCAGCAATAGATCAATTGGCAGATACAAAATCAAAGACCCATTCCGAAATCGCATTTTTTTATTTTGTACAATTTCATTTACACCTTCAATTAAAAGTAGCGACCGATTATGCACACGTACAAGGTGTGGTATTGAAAGGTGATATTCCAATTGGGGTGTATCGTTTTGGTGCAGACGCATGGCAGCATCCACATTTATTTCATATGGATAAGCAAGCGGGTGCGCCTCCGGATGATTTTGCCGTGTCTGGACAAAATTGGGGTTTCCCTACTTACAATTGGGACCAGATGGCATCAGATGGTTTTGCATGGTGGAAGTCTAGGTTTGATCAAATGAAATACTATTTTGATGCATTCAGGATTGATCATATTTTAGGTTTCTTTAGAATTTGGAGTATTCCAATGCATGCAGTTGAAGGCATTTTGGGACATTTTGTTCCAGCCATTCCAATAAGCATCAATGAATTGAATGCAAAAGGGATTGCTTTTGATCACTACCGATTCACCATGCCCTATATCAATGAAACTATATTGTTTCAAGTATTTGGTTATGACAATAATTATGTCAAGTCCAATTTCCTGGAATCAATAGGGGATGCACATTTTGCATTGTTGCCAGCTTTTAAAACACAACGAGCTGTTGAAGCGTATTTTGAACAACAGGAACAGAACGAATTTAATTCCAAAATAAAGCAAGGACTATACGATTTAATTTCTAATGTTATTTTGCTTGAAGGGGATCAACCACAAGCATATCATTTTAGATTCAATATAGGGCATACTAGTTCGTTTAAACATTTAAACAAAAACATGCAAAACAAATTGCATGAATTGTATGATGACTATTTCTTTAAGCGTCAGGATGCTGCATGGGAGAAAGAAGCCATGAAAAAACTACCTATGTTAAAGCGCTCCACCAATATGTTGATCTGTGGGGAGGATCTAGGATTGGTACCATCCTGTGTGCCACATGTGATGTATCAATTAGGTATGTTAAGTTTAGAGGTACAACGTATGCCAAAAGCAAATCATAAAACCTTCTTCCATCCAAATGATGCACCGTATTTAAGTGTGGTCACACCTTCTTCTCATGATACAAGTACGATAAGAGGATGGTGGGAGGAAGACAGCGCAAAGACCCAACAGTTTTATCAGTATGAAATGGGTCAACAAGGCAAAGCGCCAGTTTATTGTGATGGATGGATCAACAAAGCAATTTTATCTCAGCATTTATATGCTCCAGCCATGTGGGCGATTTTCCAATTACAAGATTTTATGGGTATCGATGAATCACTAAGAAGATCAGATCCAAATGAAGAACGCATTAATGTACCTGCAAATCCAAAACATTATTGGAGGTATAGAATGCACCTAAATTTAGAACAGTTAATAGAGGAAGAACAATTTAATCAAGCATGGTTTCATTTGATCCAATCAAGTGGAAGAGCATAAATAAAAACTAGTACAAGTGCAATTAGATTTTTGGGAACAAAGTTTGCCTTTCGAATATCCTTTTACCATATCAAATGGTAGAACAAAAACGCATCAACATAGTTTGATGGTACGCTTGTCATTGGGCAATTGGTCTGGCTTTGGAGAAGCCCCAGCAATTGTATATTATAATGTGACGGTTGCAGATATGATGGCGCAGTTGGAAAAGCAAAGAAAATTAATTGAAAAATTTGCCTTGATTGACCCAGAAAGATTTTGGCATTTTTTACACCATCTTTTTCCAAATGATCCATTTTTAGTTTGTGCTTTGGATATGGCTGGATGGGATTTATGGGGCCAGATGAAAAAACAACCCTTGCATCAGTTATGGAATACCCAATGGACCACTGAGGGTAATGTACTACCTCCCATTTGTGATTACACTTTAGGAATCGATCCCATAGAAAAGATGGTACAAAAAATGGAAGCGCATCCTTGGCCTATTTATAAAGTGAAAGTAGGTACTGATTATGATGTCGAAATGATTACGGAATTAAGAAAGCATACAGATAAACCTATTCGTGTAGATGCCAATGCAGGATGGACAACCGAGGAAGCACTTTTAAAAATTCCAGCACTTGCTGAGTTAGGCGTTGAACTAGTAGAACAGCCATTGGCAAAAGACAATTGGGAGGGCATGGCGCAATTGAAACAACAAGCGCTTCTACCATTGTTTGCCGATGAATCTTGTGTGTTTGAAAAAGACGTTGCCACTTGTGCCAATTATTTTGACGGTATCAATATCAAGTTGACAAAATGTAGTGGCTTGACACCAGCCTTGCGTATGATTAAAGAAGCCCGATCATTAGGATTAAAAGTAATGATGGGAAGTATGAATGAGTCTGTGATTGGTTCTGCTGCTATTGCACAATTTTTACCTCAATTAGATTATGTGGATATGGATGGCCCTTTATTAATGACCCAATTAAATGGGGTAGGATTGAATTATAGTTTTAATAATCAAAATGGAATGATTGAGCCATTAATGCATCCAGGATTAGGCATTGCTTTTAGAATGCCTTTTGATAAATAATATACATGACACCAGAACGCACCGAGAAATTATTAAAAGTATTACACCAACGTCAAGCAAATTTGACGCTGATCATGGAGAATGTGCAAGATCCTCATAATATCTCTGCAGTGCTAAGAACCTGCGATGCAGTTGGTATACAAGAAGTATATGTATTAAGTACCGAATTACCTAGGTATAAACATTTTGGCTATAAAAGTAGCAGTAGTGCCATTAAGTGGTTAACGATTCATGAATACGATGATGTTCAAAAATGCGTAACGGATGTTCGTAAAAAATTTAAAACCATTTTAACCACACATTTGTCAAGTGACGCCATTGATTTGCATGCGATTGATTTTACCCAACCTGTTGCATTGGTTTTTGGTAATGAGCATGACGGGGTATCAGAAACACTTCGTGGATTAGCTGATGGTAATTTTATCATCCCACAAATGGGGATCATTCAGAGTTTAAATATATCAGTGGCTTGTGCAGTGACGATTTATGAAGCGATGCGTCAAAAAAGAAACGCAGGTCATTATGATCAGTCTAGTTTGCCTGCAGAACAGTTGGCTCAATTAAAAACGGAGTGGGGGTTTGAAGAAGCAGAATAATTACTTTTATTATTTTGTAACCCTACATTTGTTCTGGAACTTCAATTCCTAAAACTTGCATGGCTTGCTTTAATGTAGCTGCAGTTAAAATACCTAATTGTATTCTCAAATTTTTCTTGTCATCGGTTTCTGCATTGGCAATTGAAAGCTCTGCGTAGAAACTATTGAATAATTTAGCTAGGTTAAAAGCGTAGATCGCTAATTTAGAAGGATCTAAAGCTTCTGCAGCTTCATTGACTTCTGCCGAAAAATTAGCCAATTGCATTGCAAGTGCTTTTTCTAATGGCAACAATGAAGTACCAACTTGCTGCACTGTGGTGCCTGTTTTTCTTAAGATACTTTTTATTCTTGCATGCGTATATTGAATGAATGGGCCAGTGAAACCATGGAAGTCAATACTTTCTTCTGGATTAAAGATCATCTTCTTTTTAGGATCCACTCTTAATAAAAAGAATTTCAATGCACCGAGTCCAATCGTATCATATAATTTTTCTAATTGCGCAGTACTAAAGTCATCCACTTTCCCAAGTGATTCCGTTTTTTCTTTTGCAATTTGAATCATGCCGTCTACTAATTCGTCTGCATCTACCACAGTACCTTCTCTGCTCTTCATTTTACCTGTAGGCAATTCCACCATCCCATAACTTAAATGATAAATACCATCTGAAGCAGGTAATTGTAATTTTTGACAAATCAATTTCAATACTTTGAAATGATAGTTTTGTTCGTCACCCACTACATAGATACTTGCGTCTGTATTGAATTCTTTTTGCTTGAGTTCAGCTAGGCCAATATCTTGTGTGATGTATACCGAAGTGCCATCTTTTCTTCTTACAATTTTTTCATCCAATCCATCACTCGTCAAATCAATCCACACAGAACTATCTTCTTTTTGATAGAATACTTTTTTTGATAATCCTTGATCCACTAAATCCTTTCCTAATAAATAGGTATTACTCTCGTAATAAGTTTTGAAAAAATCAGAACCAATTTTTTTATACGTCACATCAAACCCTGTATACACCCATTCGTTCATGCGTTTCCAAAGGGCCATCGTGTCTGCATCTCCTTGCTCCCATTTCAATAACATCGCTTGTGCCGCTTTTTGAATAGGGGCTTCTTGCTCAGCAATCTCTTTGGACATACCACCAGCAATCAATGTTTCCATTTCTGCTTTGTAAGCATCGTTGTATTTGACATAATAATCACCAACAAAGTGGTCACCTTTCATATGTGTGCTTTCAGGCGTTGCGCCGTTGGCAAATAATTGCCAAGCAATCATACTTTTACAAATATGAATCCCTCTATCATTGACAATACAAGTTTTAACCACGTCGTTGCCTTGTAGTTTCAATATCTCTGCAATACTCCAGCCTAAAAAATTATTTCTAAGATGCCCTAAGTGCAAAGGCTTATTGGTATTAGGGGAGGAATACTCCACCATAATTTTTTTTGGATCTGCTGTTGGTGTTACTAATTTACTGGTATCAGTTGCTTGAATATAATCCAACCAAAACTGGTCACTTATCGTAAAGTTCAAAAAGCCTTTTACAATATTAAATGCAGTGATTGTCCCAGGCATTTTAGCCATCACCGCTTCGCCTAATGCATTGCCCAATTCATCGGGGCTTTTGCCTAATTGTTTGACAAAAGCAAATAGTACGATGGTGTAATCGCCCTCAATTTCTGGCTTAGTTGCATTCACCAATACCTGTTCACTTTTAATTTGAACTTGGTAGATGGATTGAATGGCATCTGCAGTGGCCTGCTTTAAATGTTGGATCAATTGCATAAAATAGGATTACCGACTGCAAAAGTAATTAATTAAGGTTACCTTTACGCATACATGTTGAAAGTACACGAATTTATAAGCAAATTAATTCTAGACCTAATTGATGGGATGTATCCATTATTTAGGAGGTTCATGCCATTGAAAACCTTTCGATATGCAGCATGTGGCGGGGGCAATACCGTATTAGATATTCTATTATTCTTCATCTCCTATAATTACATTTTAAAGACCCTTCCAGTGCATTTGGGTTGGTTGACCATCAGTCCCCATATTGCATCCTTCATGATCAGTTTTACTGTCACTTTCCCAATAGGCTTTTATTTAAGTCGTTATGTGGTCTTTCAGGAAACATCTGTCCGTAAGAGCAAGCAGCTATTTCGATACTTTATGGTGGTACTTGGATGCATCTTCCTAAACTACATTTTTCTTAAATTATTTGTGGAGGGACTTGGTTGGAATGCCACTTTCTCTAAGATTGTGACCACCTTTTTTGTGGTTATTTTTAGCTACACGAGCCAAAAGAACTTCACATTTAAGACCAAGGCAGTTTAAGTTATCTGCCTTTTCTTCCCATTTTTCCATGTATTTATGCCATTTCAGTCCCGTTTTAAAGGGGTAAGGCTGACATTTATGCCATTTTTACCTATTCGACAGAATGGCATAATGATTGAACTATGGTAGTGAATTAATCATTGAAAATCAATCATTATGGGAAAAATTATAGGAATTGACTTAGGTACCACAAATAGTTGCGTATCAGTTATGGAAGGTGGTGAGCCAGTAGTCATTGCGAATGACGAGGGTAGAAGAACCACGCCATCGGTAGTAGCGTTCTTAAAAAATGGAGAGCGTAAAGTAGGTGATCCAGCTAAAAGACAAGCGATCACGAATCCAGAAAACACGATCTCTAGTGTGAAGCGTTTTATGGGTCGTCGTTTTAACGAAGTTACAAGTGAATTAAGCTTAGCTAGTTATAAAGTAGTTAAAGGAGACAACGATACAGTGCGTGTTCAAATCG
>Ga0209191_1000687_pt1 | contig 25089 bp, 16 predicted proteins | sample S_130626_EF_Meta_FD_187320 | JGI IMG/M metagenome (GOLD analysis project Ga0209191, IMG submission 187320) | Freshwater microbial communities from Lake Simoncouche, Canada to study carbon cycling - S_130626_EF_MetaG (SPAdes) (version 2) | ecosystem: Environmental > Aquatic > Freshwater > Lake ...
TTGTGTTAATATACATTATCACAAACTTTTTTATAATCGCAGGCGTCATAAGGCATTGGTAATGGGAAAAATAGGCTTCGCATGTAAATGGATCGATCATGCAGATCAAGTAAATGGCATCAAGAAAGATGACGATGCTAAACAATACAACACTGGTACAACTACCATAAGTTGGTTAAATAGACAATCAAAGGATGTAGCAGAGCAAAAGCTCTGGGATCTAATGGTACAAAATCTTGCGGCTACACAAAAACTTGTAGACCGTGTTGGAGAACTCAATGAAAACCTTAGGATGGTTCGCCTTAGTAGCGATATTCTCCCTGCTTATACCGAGCCTACTTGGAGTTATTTTTGGCGTAGGCCTGACGTTATCAGCTATCTGGATCGCAATTTTAGCCTTATTGGTGCTAGTGCTCGTGCAAGCGGTACCCGTGTTAGTATGCATCCTGGGCAGTTTGTTGTGTTGGCTAGCATTAACGAAGGTATCGTCGGACGATCAATAGATGAATTCGAATACCACACCGACATGGCCCGCTACATGGGTTATGGAAAAACCTTCCAAGACTTCAAGATTAATGTACACATATCGGGCAAGCAAGGCCCTGAAGGCATACGCAGAGCATACGGACGTCTTACACCAGAGGCCCGTAATTGCCTTACTATCGAAAATGAAGAAAATTCTTGGGGTCTAGATGACTGTTTATCTATTAGCGATATCGTTCCTATTGTGCTTGACGTTCACCATCACTGGATACGTGAAGGGGAATATATCAGCCCGTACGATCATCGTGTTAGTCGTGTCGTGGATAGTTGGCGCGGTCTGCGCCCTACTATGCATTATTCAGTTAGTCGTGAAGATTACCTCGTGGGCCATGACCAACTTACCGCACCTGTTCATGCCCAACTTCTTTTAGATGGGTATAAGAAACAAAAGCTGAGGGCACACAGTGACTTTTATTGGAATCAAAAAACAAACGAATGGGCAATAACTTTTCTAAACCGGTTCGACATAATGTGCGAAAGCAAGGGCAAAAACCTCGCCAGCATGGAACTGTACAATCAAGCCAAAAGCTATCTCGAGAACAACTAATACATCGGTTGGAAACTCTTAGGGAAGAGCTAGAAGAAAATCCTAATTTGAATGAACAGCGTCAAGCTCGGATTCAAGAGGATATGGCTCGATACTCCGAGCAATTAAACAAGTTTTAATACAAGGGCGTAATGCCCTTGTATTATTTTGCCGCTTTTGGAGTACGTGGCTTCTTAGCCGCAGGTGCTTTCTTAGCCGCAGTTTTCTTGGCCGGTGGCTTTTTGGCCGGTACCATAGATTCTACAACTGCTTGGGTAGCTTGTTCTGCAACAGTACCGTCAGCCTTAACAACGGGTGTTTCAACTTTATAAGGCACTTCTGCTACTGGTGCTTCTTTAGGCTTGATTCCAAATAGTTTTTTAATGTGATGTAACATGGTTAATCTCCTGTTTTCTATTTATACAGTTATAACTGGCTGATAGTTTTTAAGCTACTGGCAGGTATATCCCAAACTTTGCGGGCTTCTACCCCTTTGGTTTGTGCAAACTTCTTAGGATCGCAGTCTGCGCATACGTGATAAAAATTATTGTTAATCCTTTTAGGATCCATTGATCCTTTATCTCGATATATTACTTCACTACAACTATCGCATTGTAATACAACCACTGTTTTTTTACGTGTATAGGTATGGGTAATACCCCTATTGCTAGTGCGTACATGATGCGATTCCCTAAACTCAGTGCGGATGAACATACACTATTTACATTAAGATTATAAAATGCGTTTGATAAATATTATATCGAGGGCACAATGTGATTACAATTTCAGCATCAGCAAAGACAAAAATTAAAGATCTCCTATACGAGGAGTCTAATCCTAAACTATCATTACGTACATTTGTTCAAGGAGGGGGTTGTAGCGGATTCAGCTATGGCTTTACATTTGATGAAATTACGAATGAAGACGATTTTGAAATCCCTTTAGACGAATTTAAGATTCTCGTAGACAGTATGAGTATGCAATATCTGCAGGGTGCAGAAATAGATTATAAAGAAGAAATAATGGGTAGTTCATTCAGCATAAAGAATCCTAACGCACAGTCAACTTGCGGTTGCGGTTCTAGCTTTGGAGTTTAATAAAAATGGCAAAACAAGAAATTGATATTGGTATACAAGGTAATGACGGAACAGGCGATAGTATCCGAGACTCGTTCCGTAAGGTAAATGAAAACTTTACTGAAGTATATGCAATCTTTGGACTAGGCGGTACAATCAACTTTACCGCACTAGGTGATACTCCAAATAGCTATACTGCTGATAACGTGTTTATTACCAATTCAGCAGGTACTGCTATCCTTGCTAAAACACTAACTGCTACTGGTGGTGTTAGTATCGATAACAGCCGTGCCGGAGAATTACGTTTAGTTGGTACAACATCAGACTTGAAAAATGATACTGCTCCTCGGTTAGGCGGCCCATTAAACATTAATAATTTACCAGTTGGTAACGTTCCAGATCCAAGTTCAGCATTAGTTAATGCTTTCAATTCTACATACGCAAGCCTTGGTATTTCAACAACTATTGATAAATTGGTAATCAGCAAAGGCTATGCTGATACGCATTATGTTGGCAAAGGCGACGGTAACGTTGTTGTGGGAGCATTGCGCTTACGTGATGAACCATTAACTCCGGATTTAACTGACGTAACTTATGATTCAACTTTAACCAGTAACTATCTATCAAACGAAGCATTACCACGTAAAAATACAGTGTACCGTGGTGGCGACACTATGCTTGGTAAACTTACACTTAGCGATCATCCAAGTCCAGTAGCTGGCTTTGGAACTCCAAATAGTGCAGATGATAAACAAGCGGCCACTAAATTTTATGTTGATAACGAAGTATTCGTTAGCTCAACCAACTTGTATGTACGCACAGATGGTGATGATACACAGTTAAAAACTCCTCCGGGACGTGAAGGTCGTAACTGGGCCCACGCTTATAAAACTATTGGTGCGGCCGCACTACAAGCAGAAACACTGCAAAGTCTAGCAACACAAGAACCAGGCCCATATCGTCAAAAGATCAGCTATACAATTAGCCCTAATCAGTACAATTCAACAATTCAAAGTATTACTCGCAGTGGTGGTAATACCGGCGTTGCTGGCTATGAAGATGCCGCGGCACTACTTACTGCAAATAAAGCATTCATCCAAGCAGAAACAATTGCCTACATTAATAACAAGTATGTTAACACATTTACATACGACCAAGCAAAGTGCCAACGTGACGTACAACTTATATTATCGGCTGTTGGTACTGACTTAGTATTAGGAACTAATTTTAATAGTTTACAAGCCGCTACTGCTTACTTTGAAAAACAAAGCGCAACTGTTATTAACAGCCAACTAATTCAAACAATTGATGCTATTAATTATGCTAGAGATCAAGTGTTGGCATTTGCTTATAATTCTACTTCTCTTACTACCTATCTTAATTCTGTAATCGATTCCATCAATTATGATATGGTGTTTAACTCCAACTATCAAAGTATTACTTCTGCTAGATATTTTCCTTCAGCCGACACTGGATTAACGGTTGATGAAATCGTTGGAGCATTGGGACAATTAAAACTAGAATTAAATAACCTGGCACAAATTAGTAGCAATCCAGTAACCCTTGCTCAGGATAGAATTACCAGTTGCATCAATACTATGATTATAGTTGTGCAAGGTGGTCTTGAACCAACACTAGTAATGACTGCAACCAGTGTTTCCAGCATAGGCCAACAAAGTGCAAAAACTTTATTATTAAACAATATTGCGTTTGCACAAGCTGAAATTATTGCTTGGTTAGCCGCTAACTATCCTAAACTAGCATATAGTCAAACAACATGTAAGCGAGATGTTGCGTACATTATGGAAGCTATTGCATACGATCAATTGTATGGTGGTAATAGTAGAACTGTTTATGCTGGACAGCGTTATTGGGCCAATGCCGTTAGACAAATTGCCTCAAGCGAACTTGTTGCAACTAAAGGTGCGATTGCATACATCAATACATTGGCTCAAGCAATTATCAGCAACACCGGGCCTGCTCAAGTTTATCAAAATTCAGTTAATCAATATCAGAATCAAACATACACTGGCGGGTCTGCACAGGCCGGAACAATCTCAAATCTAGTTGCACTTATTTCAGGAACTACATTTGCTATCACTGCTACTAACAGCAGTACAGGTATTACAACTACCAGCACAACAAATATGACTGCTGGTATGATGTTAACTTTTGATCTAGCATCGTCTATAACTGTCACAGGATTCCAAAGCAAATCAGGTTCGGGCCCATACTTAGTAACTTTGGTAGTACCAACATGGATTGTACAACCTTTAGCCAATACATCATTCACTGTGGCTGGCAATGCTAATACTAGTTACAATGGAAACTTTGCTGTTTCCAGCTCAACGCTCACAACCGTTACACTTAGCTATCCTAGTGATCCAGGTGTATATGGTGGTGGCACAACTACTATTACTTCTTACTTTGGTGGGATTACTGGTGGAACACCTTACTATGTAATTGAAATTATCAACGCTACACGTTTCAAAGTTTCATCATCATCCGGCGGGACTGCAATTTCATTAACAAACACACAAGTAACTACAACAGCAACATGGGCAGGACTGCTATCAGCTAATACTGCGCCTGCTGTTACTCCTCCAACTTATTCAGCAGGGCCTGCAACACTTGTAACAGTTTATGGAAATATTAATACTGCAAAATCTACAGCAACTAGCAACACTATAACATTTGTTAATAACACATATCCGTATATTAATAACTCAAATGCTATTACACAGATTACAGCGTTATTCAAAATAGTTACTGATACACTATCGTTTAGCTTGGCTAACAGGTCAACGGTATCATTAGTAGCTCCTTCTTCATTAGGCACACCGCTTAATAGTGCATCTCAATTGTTGTTGGCTAACGTTGGATTTATGTCGGCAGAAGTAATTGGATGGATTAGACAAAATTATCCATCACTAAACTATGTTGATGCTGACGGACAAATTCAATGGCAGAAAGATATTCAAGTACTTACAGAAGCAGTAGCTTATGACTTGACTTACGGCGGCTTGACTGGATCAACTACTGCGGCAAATCAATTTTGGACCAGTGCTATAGTAAACGGATTAACAGTGTACACTAGCACTATTGATGCAACTGAAAAAACTGCTAAGGTCGCAAGTCTTAGTTATCTACAAACAATATCAGCTTCTATCATTGGTAATAATGCGCCAAGTGCGCTGTATCAAAGTATTACACCTAAGATAGCAACCTTCATATCTAAAACTGGAACAGGCCCATACTTAGTTACATTATCTACACCTACTCGTATCATACCAATTCCAGTTGGTGAGAAGATTACTGTATCTGGCAACTCAAATACTAGTTACAACGGAACATTTACTGTAACAGCCAGCACAGCAATTAGTACAACTATTTCTTATCCAAGCGATCCAGGTGTATGGAGTATTGCAACTACTACCAACTTTGTATTGACGCAAACTACCAGCGGAACTTATACCGACGGTGCAGGTTCAGTTACAACAATGAATGCCAAGTGGGATCGAATCATTAACGTAATAGATATCAATCCACCTAACTTGGTTACAGCACAACCAGATTTAACCAACAGCTCATATGCATCTACCGGCTTTGTTGCAGTACGTTCTACGATTTTATCTAATGCATTGACAGTTTCACAAGCAACTACAACTTATCTAAATGAAAAATATAAAGGTGGCTTTAACTATAATGAAGCCACTTGTCGTAGAGATATAGGTTATATTGTTGACGCCATGAGCATTGACTTGCTGACAGGCGGCACATATCAAAGTATAAATGCCGGTAAGAGCTATTATAGAAATGCCAGTGCCAAGGCAGTGGCCATTGGTACGCAGAATGTTGAAACAATTGACGGGATCAAGTACGCTAGAACTCTGTCACTACAAGTATTGAATCAAGCTGTTGCAAGTCGTTATCAAGCATTAGTAACACAGACTGTAGACGGCACTAAAAATGCAAATCGAGGATATACCGCTACCGCTACATACTCTAGCGCATCTAGTACTACATTAAATGTTACTAGTGTAAGCGGAACTATTAAAGTTGGTATGACTGTATCTGGTACTGGATATACTGCTGGGCAAGTTGTCACTGCTGTAAATGGAAATCAACTTACAATAAGTGAGGCCGCTAATGGCACACCAAGCGGTACATTAACGTTTACTATTACAGCTATTACAACATTCACTAACAACTATGCTACTATGTTGAGCATTGTAGTTAATGGTGTTGGAGTTGCACCTACTCCTGATTTTGGTACAGGAATTTATACTGTTACATTTAGTAACGGTGGAAACGGATTTGTTGATCAATGCCCACCAGGCGACTACAACATTTTACCAGGAAAGATTTTACGTGGTGTCACTTCTAATGCTTCAGCTAATATATTAAGTTATAGTCCTGGATCGTTAACAGGTGCGGCAGAAGACACAATTACTTGTCAATTATTACAACCTGGCTTCTTCAGTGCTAGCGAAGAATTAGAATACGCTGAAAGTGTTGGCGCATTGCAAATTGTTATATTTGTTGAAGCAGGTGTATACTATGAAGATTATCCAATACGATTAACTGCCAACGTTTCTATCAAAGGTGATGAATTCCGTCGAACAATTGTTCGACCATTAGATCGTGTTAGTCAAAGTCCGTGGCGTAAATTATTCTTCTATCGTGATTCAGTTATCGACGGTATGCAAATTGGACCTGTTGATACCGGTACTGATTATATACCAACTACAAATATTACGAGCTTTTCAAGTAAGACTAGTGTTGGCGGTGGTGCATATAATGTTGTGTATAATATTCCTACACAAACATATACTCCAAGTACTACATTAACATATACGATTGCTGGCAATACTAACTTGTCTTATAACGGCACATTTACTTGTGTTGCAAGTTCAACTACACAAATCACTTTACGTTATCCAAGTGATCCAGGAACATATGGTACTAGCAGTATATCAACAATTAGTCCATTAGTTACAGCAACTATTAGTGGAACTGTTGGTAAAATTATTATTACGCTGTCTAGCAATATGCAGGCAAGTGTTCAGTGGCTAGGATATGTATTCCAATCAGATGTACTAGATATTAATGGCAAACCTGGCCGCGCGGTAATTGACAGCGTGTCCGGCAACTTCATGAACGCTACAGTGATGTATCCGTTTACACAAACTGGGGTTGCAACCATTAACTACACTAATGCATACACATTTACAGTAGGTGAAACAATTGCACAAAGTGGAACAACATCAAGTGCTACCGGTGTTGTTATTTCAGCAACTGCAACCCAATTAACTTATAAAGTTACTTCCGGTATCATGTCATCTACTAATGGTGCTATTACTGGAGCATCTAGTGGAGCGCAGGCTAGTGTAAGTTCTATATCGTTTGGTGTACTTGCACCAACTAGCTGGCACTTATATCTAACTAAAAATTACGGACGTCATTATTTGACAGATCCGCTGGATGTAAACAGTACCCCGTTAAACAATAGAGACATTGACGTATTCTTATGCGGAAACGCTGTACGTATGAACAACTTGACCGGTGAAGGTCATGGCGGATTCATGATGGTGCTTGACCCAGAAGGTCAAATTAAATCTAAATCACCTTACGGACAAGTTGCTACAAGTTTTAGCCGAAGTCAAAACAAACAAGTGTTTGCTGGTGGACAATTTGTTGACGGCTTTGCTGGCCGACTATTTGGACAAATCACATACGCAAGTACTGACGGATTTACACTAACTGTAACAGGCGGCATTAACAGTGGATTAGACATACGTGCTCCACAAACTCCTTGTGCGTTCTTTGTACGTGGTGGGCGTTATCAAGTTAATACTGTAAGCAATTATGCACAGACATTTGATGTTAATGGAAATGTTATTGGTGGTAGTGTACAGTTGAATCTCGGTGCACAAACTCCTTGGTTACAAGGTACTGGACAAAATATTAACATAGAAATGGCTGGTAATAAATCTATGTTAGCCAACGACTTTGCAATGATTAATGACTTGGGTTATGCTATTCTTGCAACTAACGGCGGCATCACTGAACAAGTTTCAACATTTACATACTATTGCTGGACAGCGTTCTGGGCGTTGAATGGCGGACAAATTCGTTCTGTTGGTAGCTCAAGCGCACACGGACAGTATGCACTTCGTGCTTCAGGTTATGACGTAACTGAAAAGCCAGATAGTGTTTCACTTGCACAGAACTTGATGCAGACTGCACGTATCTTTAACCCAACAACATTGCCGCAAAGTTCAACTGGTAACCAATTCTATGGTAACATGAACACTGCGGCCATTAGTGTTTACATTTATGCTTACGATTACTATCCAACACAAATTACAGAATTAGAAATTGACCATTCGTTGGCTGGTAAAGGTATTGTACGTTATCAAGTTAACTCAATTAGCCATACAACTGTTTATGTTCCAACTGGAAGCGTTGGTTCTAACTATGCTTATACAACAGCAACATTTGCTTCAGGTAGTATTGGCAATACTACTATGACTGTTAATAGTACAGCAAATATTAAAGTTGGTCAAACAATAACTGGAAATGGATTTACACGTGGGCAAAAAGTTACAGGAATTAGCTTAGACGGAATTACTTTAACATTGGACGGAGGCCCGAATTCAACTCCAAGTGGTACACTATATTTTAGTGATACAGTAATTGTTGGTGGTGCAAGTCTTGGCGGAGTTTCAAGTACTTTTAGTGGTAATACTGCTTTAAATACAAACTTTATTGCCAGCGCCGGCACATTGGCCGCAATACGTCCAAGCCCTGCATTATTAGTCACAGGCTATGTAAGTAAAACTGGAACTGGTCCTTACTTGGTAACATTTAATATTCCAACGCAAGCAAGTGCGCCAACTCCATCTAGCGGATACACAGTCAGTGGTAACTCTAATACAAGCTATAATGGTAGTTATACCGTATCTTCAAGTACATTTAGTACTGTTACAATAAGTTATGCTAGCGACCCTGGAGTGTTTAGTACTGTAAATTACACAACAATACAAGCGCCAGTAACAACAGCGGCCACTTATTTGGCAAAATCAGGAAGCGCCCCGGATGTGTTTGTTACATTTACCATTACAGCAGTGACTACGATACCGTTAGTTGGTGGATTATTTACTATTGCTGGTAATAGTAATGCTAGTTACAACGGAACATTTGTGTGCGTTGGTAGTACATTGACCAGCATAACACTACGTTATACGGTTGACCCAGGTTCAAGCGGGGGTTCATCAACAACTTATTACTTTAACGGTTCAACTATTACAGGGCCTAATATTCCTTTTGGAACAACTGCATTAGCAACTACAGGTGGCAACACTGTCATCTTAAGCAATGTTGCCAGTGCAACAGCATCGGGGTCAACATTTAGTAGCAATGCAGGTAACGACTTAACTGCTTACGTAACTGGAACTGTAAATTCTGCTCTTGCAACATTTACCTATACTGGTAATGCAGTAACGGGTGGCAGTGCAGTATATAATAATTTATTCTCTACATCAAGTAGTGCCATTGGTGTTTATGCAAACTTTAACATTACTGTAACTCCATCATTTGGTGGAGGTACTGTTGGAACTATTGCGGGCAGTGGTACATCAGGTGCTCCTTGGACTGCTACTATTACTGGTATGACATCAACTACTGGTATGCGTGTTGGTAATACGCTAAGTGCTACAGGCGGAACTGGAACATTATTTGGTGGTACACCAACAACAATTATTATTACTAGCATAGTTTCTGGTACAAGTATTACATACGCAGTTGTAGGAGGAACAACTCCTACAGCTGGTACTGTAACTGCAATCCAAACATCTAGTGCTTATACAAGTGCTACTATTGGTGGACAAAATGTTTTACTATTGACATTAAGCACCAGCGGTTCAGGTGGTACATCAAGTACTGGTTTGGCCGCGCCGTTGTATGACGGACAGCTTGTTCAATTACGTATGTTACAGAACTTTAAGTTTTATGAAATTGACAACGTAAACCCAACTCGTCCAAGTACTGCTGTTCAGTTTATAGATAACTTGGGTAGCATTTATCGTGTGTTAACATATAACTTGACAGAAGCTACCAATGAAATATTACCAGCATACCAAGCTATTTTAAGTACAGACCAATCGTTTGCTTATTATCTATTCCAAGCAGATACAGGTAACATTAGTAAAACAGACCCAGTGGATGGCGGCACAAAAACAATGGGTGCCACTCCCGGCGATACTAGAATTGCGGTAACTGCATTTGGACCACAATCAAGTATTGATCAAGTTAACAAAGGCACATACGCTTTTGCGTTTGGTGGTAAAGTACACGGAATCACTAGTTATACTGCACCAGTGACAACTACAGTTATTACTGGATATAATCCAACAGGATCTAGCGGAACTACTTTGGTCATTGGTGGAACATTTACTGGAACAATTGCTAGCTCATCATCTACTATTACATTTGTAAGTAGCTTTACTGGACTTGTAGTCGGAGAATTAATTACAGGCTTTGGTATTCCGGCTGGAACTACTATTATTAGTACTAATACTGGATCTTCAAGTATTGGTTTAAGTGCGGCCGCAACAGCAACTGGAAGTGGTGTTACATTTATTTACGGTACTACTTCAGGTATCTTGACAGGTATGACAGTTAGTGCCACTGGCTTCAGCAGTGGACAATCAATATTGTCTATTTCGTCAAATACCATTGCGTCATTTGTAATTGCTGACACAGTCGGAACAATAACAGTTACCAGCGGAACTTATGTAGTCGGTGAAGCTATTACCATAAGCGGAACATTTGGTAGCACAGGATCGTTGATTGTTGGTGGAACAACTTATAGTGCCGGTGCTACTAGCAACATGACTGCTGGTATTACTTTCTACATTGGTAGAGTAAACAGTGCTACAAGTATTCAATTATCTAGCTCGTATGCTAATGCTATTGCAAGTACTCCAGTGTTTATTACAAGCAGTGCAGGAACACCATCTGGTCTTACTTACGCAAGAATTAGCAATACTGTTATATTAAGTGCTGGCCCAACTAGTACTCCAAGCGGAGTGTTGACATTTACAAAATCAACAGTACCTTATATTACATTAGGTGCAACCAAATATAGTATTACTAGTACAAGTTCAACACCAATTACTACTACAAGACTACAAAGTAGAGGACAAGTGGTTGCAACTTATGTTCCAACTGGTAACATCACAGGTAACATCACAAGTGGTAGTGCCAGCATCATTGGCGTAAGTAGTTTGACTAACTTGGGTGTAGGAACAAGTATTGCGGGAGTAGGATTGAATAGTCAAGTTGTTGTGTCTGCTGTCAGTACAACAAGCCCAAGTACTATCACTGTAAACGACGGTACACTATTAACTGTTAACAATTTAATTACATTCGAAGCATCAACAGCAACATTTGGTAACATACCCGTTAGAGGCGGATTAAACAGTTCAACTACATACACACCTATATCAGGCGTTAGTGTTACCAGTGCCGCAACATATACTGCGGTAGTAACAAAGTCCAGCAGTGGTAAAGGTACAGGCGCAACATTTACTGTTGTAAAAACTGGTGCTGGTACAGCATACAGTGGATTTACCACTATCACATTAGTTGCTCAAGGTGTTGGTTATGCAGTAGGCGATACTATTACAATTGACGGTGCGCTATTAGGCGGCAGTACTAGTACCAACGACATGACGTTTACGCTTGCCACTGCGGTTAACCAAGCACAGTATTATGTTAAAACAATTTCTACCAATGCTATTACTATTTCAGCAACAGTAGGCGGTGCCGCAATAACCGGAATTACAACAGTAGCGGCTACAAGTACTATTGCTTCCTTTGCGATTGCAGACTTAGTAGGAACTGCCACAGTGACTAGTGGAACTTATACAGTTGGTCAAGCTATCACTGTTACTGGCACATTCAGTGCAGGTGGCATTGGCGGCTATACCACTGGCACTGCATACTATATTGGTAAAGTAAATAGTGCGACTAGTATTCAACTTACCAGTTCATTTACAAAAGCCACTGCAAGCACACCAGTATTTGATTTGACAACAACTATTGGTACTGCTACTACTGGTGCAACATTTACACTGACACAAACTCCAGTTAATGCACGTTCAGATAATACTATTGCAAGCACAAGCAGTACAACAACATTTACTGCTACTCCAACTAACGGTCAAGCTACTTTAACATCAGTTGGTAGCTTTACTAACTTAGTTGTAGGCGCTCCACTTAGTGGAACAGGTATTGCGGCGGGTACAACTATTATATCGTTGAATACTGGCGCAGGCACTATTACAATGAGTAATCAAGCTGGATCATCTGGATCTGGTAGTCCGCAAACTATAACTTGTACAACAAACACAGTTGTACTAAATGCAAATGCCACAGCTACCGCTACAGGACAATACTTAACTTACAATAATTTAAGTACAAGCATACTGGTTTACACTAGCGATAGAACACAATATATTAAAGCAGGCATGACAGTATTTGGTTCTGGATTCACTAGTGGACAAACCGTTGTGTCAGCAACTGCAAGTACATCCGGCGCACCAACTACCACTATTGTGTTGAGTGCAACGCCTGACAGTACACCATTTGGTGTATTAGGATTTACGGAATTAAGTAGTGTTACTGGCCCTTGGTACACTACTTTACAAATTCCAACGCAAAGTACTGCTCCAATTGTTGATACATTCTATCTAGTTTCTAGCAACGGTAATACTGATTATAACAAGTATGTACAGTGTATTGCTAGTTCACTTACTAGTATTACATTAGCTTACTCTACTGATCCAGAATCAACTACAGTTAGTACATATAATCCATCAGGAAGCGTAGGTACAACCTTAAAGGTCGCAAGTTCAACTGGTGTTGCTATAGGCGACATTGTTCGGGGTGGTGGTACTGGTGGCTATTTCTTAGGACAATATGTTACTGCTATCAATGCAGACGGCATTACATTGACTATTAGTGCTCCGCCAAGCGGAACCCCAACTGGCAATATAACATTCACTGCGCCTTCGCAAACTGTTACATCAACAGTAATTACACCAATTATTACTGGTATCAGTCGTCCAATGAACAGTACTGTAGCCCAACCATTACGTGCTGGTTACTTGCAAGGAACAGCCGCACAGATTACTACACGTATTAGTACTTGTCGTTGTTCGGCACACGATTTGTTAGATATTGGTACTGGTGGTTATAACACTACCAACTATCCGTATCAAATTTATGGTAATCCATATCAGAAAGCCAGTCAAGAAAGCGAAGTGCTTGAAGAAACAGTGGGTCGTGTGTTCTATGTAACCACTGACCAAAACGGTATCTTCCGTGTAGGTCGCTTCTTTACAGTTGACCAGGGTACTGGTACCGTTACATTCTCAGCGTCAATTGCGTTGAGTAACTTGGACGGTTTAGGATTTAAGCGTGGTGTTACAGTCAGTGAGTTCTCAACAGACAGCTCAATGACTAACGATGCGTCAGATACTGTGCCAACGCAAAGTGCTGTACGTGGTTACATTGATAATCGTTTAGGTGTTCAACACTCAGGTGCTACAACTCCTGCAACGGCATTGATTGGTTCTGGATACATGAGCCTAAGTGGACAGTTACCAATGAAAGGTAATATGTCAATGGGCGGATTTACAATCGGTAGTATGGGCTTACCAATTCTAAATTCCGATGCTAGCAATAAGCTATATGTTGATAACGTTGTTAATGCTCGCGATAGTTTTTATAAGCTAAAAGATACAGCGGCAACAATGCAATTTAATATTGCACAAAGTCAAATTTCTGTTTGGGGATTTACAAATACTAATAACACTGGACAAGCAGGCGCATGGATCAATGCAGGTTTTGATAAATCTAGTGATTTAACTATTAACTGGGATGGCTCTACTTTAACTAGTACTATACAAGGTGCCGTAGTAAATGCAACTTATGTTAGCGGTGGTACTGCAACTACCGGAACAGTTAGTGCTACTATTAGCGGAAATATATTAACTGTTTCTGGAAGCCCAACAGTTACAGTACAAAAAGGTATGATATTAACTGGTGGAAGTGTAACAGCAGGAACATATATTGTTGATACTGGATTAACAACTACATCAGTTTCTGGTACAGGCGGTGCTGGAACATACCTAGTTAACATTCCACAAGTAGCAACGTGTACAGGCGGAAGTGTTTTCCTATTAACATTAAACAGTTCAGCTGGTATCGTTCCTGGCATGATTGTTAGTGGCACTGGTTACACTGGAAATCAAGTTGTTACAGGAATTGTCAATGCTAGCGTAGTTTCAATGACTGCTGTTTATAATACTACACCGAGTGGACGTTTAACATTTACACGTAACGGTGCAATTAATGATGGTAAGGTAAGTGCAACAGCCGCTATTGCTCAAAGCAAGTTAGGAATGAACTTGGCTACTGCTTCAAATAGTGCTGTACCTACATTGACAACAGTTACCGCAGGTAGTTTTGTTGTAGGAAAACGTTACAGAATTGCTACTGTTGGTACTACTACAAACTGGACTGTACCAGGTACTGCATTATGGGCAGGTGCTACTGCTGGAACTGTGGGAACAATCTTCCAAGCATTTACAGTTGGTGGTGGCGACGGTACTGCTGTTGACATTGATGCACTACAGGCCGCGGCGGGTGTAAGTCAATACGACAGTACACAATTTACTGTTACTGATGGATGGGTAACACATCAAACTTCAACTAGTATATCTACCGGTATTCCGGCAACCAAGTTGCAATGGATTACTGGTAATAGCGTATTAGCTAATATTAGCGGTAGCAATGCGGCGGTAAGTGTCACAACTACACAAGCTATGGTGGCCAACGGTGACGGTATACGTAATCAAGATATTTCATCAACTGGAAATACTACTTCAATACCAGTTGGTGGTACTGGTACACTGGCAACTACAACTGGTGCTGTTATTAGGACTGGTGTCAAAGCATATGGTGTTATTGGTATTACTGCTACTGGTGCAAACTATAGTTTAGTACAAACAGATGCTAATGGTGTCATCGATGTCAAAGGTGTCAAATTAAATTCTTTACCTTCAAGTGGCAATATTTTACAAGTTGCAAGTACTACGTTAGAATTTTATACACCTGGTAATTTTAAATTCTTAACTTCTGTTGGAACTTCGACTTCTACCAATACATTCTACGGTACAAGTGATTTTAGCCAAACTGGTGCTACACTACAAACTAAAACTTTAACAACTGGCGCATCGGGTACAGCAGGTACAATTACTGGTCAATGGCAATTTGCGGCTAGTAGTCAACTTGATGTAAGTTTAGTTACTTTAAAAGTGGCCACTATATCAACAGGTGCAGATGCAACTGGTTGTACAATGCAAGGTACTTACACTCTAACTGGTGCAAGTAAACTACAAGCCACATACGCTGACTTGGCAGAATACTATGAAGGTGATCAAGAATACGAACCAGGTACTGTGTTAGTTTTTGGCGGAGACAAAGAAGTTACTACTACTGGTGAAATGAACGACACACGTTCAGCAGGTGTTGTGACAACTAATCCAGCTTACGTGATGAACGATGCACAAACTGGCATACGTGTTTGTTTGGCACTAGCAGGTCGTGTTCCATGTAAGGTAGTGGGTCGTGTTAAGAAAGGCGACATGCTGACCACATCCAGCACACCAGGTTATGCTGTAAGAGCTACTGATCCAAAACTAGGTAGCATTATTGGTAAGGCACTAGAAGACAAAGACAATGGCGAAGCTGGAGTTATCCAAGTAGCTATCGGGAGAGTATAATGACACAACAAACTATCAATGTTGGTACAGCGGCGAATGCCAAAAACGGCGATCCGCTACGTACTGCTTTTACAAAAGTAAATGCAAACTTTACTGAACTGTATGCCGGTGGCGCAAATGAGTCACAGTTAACTAATGGTAGTAAGACTGTTACTCTTGGTACAGATGGCAATTTAACATTGCCCGACACCGGCAAAATTCTTACATACACAGATGGTAGTGTTGAGCTACAAGCAGGTGGACTAGGAGGAGCTTCAGTAGGGTTAGTTAATTACAATTCTAATAACCAGATACAGGTTGATGATCAAGCTGTTTATATTATTACTAATGTTCTTGGCGCAACTGCTAACAATTTTATCTTTGGCACAAATGGAGTATTAGCATTACCGGGCATTCTCAAAGTAAACGCTGGCGTAAACGAAAAGTTTCAGTCTAAAACAGGTGCTACTGGTACAGTAACACACGATTGTTCATTAGGACAAGTATTTTATCACACAACGCCCGCGGCTAACTGGACAGCAAACTTTACTAATTTAACTTTGTCCAACACTTATGTCACCGCAGTTACCTTGGTTATAGCACAAGGCGGTACGGGTTATTATCCCAACGTTGTTCAGATAGACGGAGTAGCACAGACTATTAAGTGGCAGGGTAATGTTAACCCAACACCGAGTACTAGCAGAACTGATGTTGCGACATTTAGTATCATAAACAATTCTAGCACTTACATCGTGCTAGGACAACTAACAGGATTCTAAAGTGCTAAGTTCATTCACAGGCTCATATAAGTTTGGTCGTCGTTTTAAACGTTCACTATTGCCAACCGGCTATGTTACCCTAGCTGGGTTGACATGGGCTCCTATGAATGATCCTTTTCAAGGAGGAAGTTTTTCCCAAGCCAACGCATACGCTTATAACTTTACAGGGCTGGGTTTTCCAGTAGGCACCTGGCGGGCGGCCACCGTTGCGGAACTTCAGAGTCTTTCAGCGGTACTCAGTTACAATGACGCAATAAATATTTATGGGTGGGTATTTTCAGCTCATGCTTACAATATCTGGAGTTCAGAGTCTGGCTATGTAGTTAATTTTTTTACTGGGTCGCGTAGTGGGACTTCAAATTCTAATGGTTTCAATTTTTTATGTTGCAAAACTCCAGCATAATTGGATACTAAGAAAACGGTAAATATACTAAAGAGAGCGCAAACATGCCAATTCAAACAATCAATGTAGGAAGTTATGCAAACGACGGGTCAGGTGATGACTTACGTAGTGCATTTAAGAAAGTTAACGAAAACTTCAGTTTGCTTGGAACTGACATTCCAATTTCCCAAGCATCAAACTTGGGTGTAAACACCATTGTTGTTACACGATTTTTAACTAAAACAGGCTCTGGTCCGTTCTTAGTCACACTGATCATCAGCCAACAAAGTGTTGTACCTGTTATTAATCAGTATTATTATGTAACTGGTAATACTAATTCCTTATATAATGGGCACTGGATTTGTACTGCCAGCTCACAAACACAAATTACATTACGTTATCCCACAGATCCAGGAGTATATGGTACTGCTGACGGTACAATAATCAGTTCTACTGTTGGAGTTTTTAAAGATAAAAACGATACCACAGCAGAATTCAAAAGTATAACCAGTAGTGATAACAGTATTAGTATTATTCCAGGCACAAATATAATCGACTTAAAAAGCGGAGCAGGTGTTATTAACGATACCGCTCCGGTACTGGGCGGCGATTTAAATATTAACGGCCATAGATTGATCGACACTGTGGGAACTGGAGATGTACAAACTACAGTTTACGGTATTAGAGTTGACGTTATGGACGCTATTTTTAGCATGATGATTCAAACGAATAGTTTTAACATCGACATGGGTGTTATCATTGGAAATTATAATACTATAGATTTAGACATGGGATATACATCGCCGGGCTTAGGACCGTTAGTTAATAATAATTTAGACTTTGGTACAATTTAATTGTCCAAAGCACCGGAAATAAAAGATGCTTAATATTTGGACACAACCTTCCGGATACACATTACCTGGTATTTCAGGACTAACTGGAAATCTTGCATTAGATACTGCTCGAACTACGTTTGACGGTGGATCCACTTCATTTGATACTGGCACATTCCAAGAACGTGTAGTGGTAAGAATTCCACTTCCAACCACTGGCAGTCTAACAGGTGTTATTTTTAAAATAATCTCAGGTAGTCTGCCAAACGGCTTACGAATAGACGGGGCATTCGTTGCCGGCAATCCGTACAATGTTGCTAGAACCACTACTTTTACATTTTGTGTTAGAGCACAACTAGGTACTAGCGTTTCTGACAGAACATTCAACATAATAATTAACGGGGGACAACTTCCTACAATTGTTACTCCAGCAGGGTTATTGCCAGTTGGCCGATACGGACAAAAATTTACAGTAGGTAAATCAATAATTGATTATCAGTTAAGTGCATTTGATCCAGATGGGGAAAAGTTAACTTATTTTATATCTTCAGGTGACGGTAAATTGCCTCCAGGTGTGACACTATTGCCTAACGGTCAACTTACTGGTTTAGTTGAAACTGTTGCTAATGTAGATCTTCGAGCAACTGGTGATGGTACATACGATAATAGTTTCTATGATACATCATATTTTGACTTTGGTTTAAGAAGTACCAGCGGTTATGATAGCTATATTTTTGACACAACTGATTTTGACTATAGTACTCCTACAAGAACTCCTAGAAATTTAAATCAAACTTATGAATTTTTAGTAAGCGTATCAACTGGTAGTGTCATTGTTAAAAGAAAATTTGCAATTTTTGTAATAGGAGAAGATAGCTTTCATGCTGACTATACACAAATTACAGACGATTCAGAACTGTTTACCGCAGACGTTACATTCTTACAAGAACCTATATGGTTAACTAACAGTAACCTTGGCGCTTGTAGAGCAGATAACTATGTTACATTTGCCCTCGAATGTTTAGAAATTGTTGATAGTTTTCCTATTATCTTTACAATAGATAGTGAAAATAATTTGCCTCCAGGTTTAACATTTAACCCGGTTGGATCAACAGTATACATTGCAGGGCGTATTCCATTCCAAACATCTATTGCTAAATTATATACATTTACTATTACTGCATCAAGATCCGGAGAAGATGTACAGCCTGCAATTGCCCGTAGAACATTTACAGTACGTGTAATTGGAGAAATTGATAATAATATCACCTGGAATAGTCCATACAACTTAGGCGAAATATCTGCTAATTTTGTATCAGATCTTTCAGTATCGGCTACTTCAAGTGCAGAATCAACCTTAATTTATACAATCAATTCTGGAAGTTTACCTCCAGGGTTACTCCTATCTAGCGATGGAGAAATTACTGGCAAAGTTAATCAGTTTGGTGTTCCAAATATTAGTAGAGAAATTTCTATAGACAACGGAGCATTTACATTAGACAATAAATTTACAACAATCGATAAGGGCCACCAATATGATATTATTGGTGTTCGAGGGTTGATATTATTTGATTCTCAAAATGGTTTGTTTAGCATTGATACGGGCACAACAACTTTTGATAGATCTTATAAGTTTAATGTACTGGTCAAAGACCAGTACGGATTTGCAGATAGCACTAAAGACTTTTTAATTAAAGTTACTACACCAAATCAAAAATTGTACAGTAATATTCGAACCCAGCCGTTGTTGAGTATTCCACAAAGAACTGTGTTTAAGAAATTTATTACAGACACTAGTATCTTTACAAGCACTAGTATTTTCCGACCAGGCGATCCAAACTTTGGAGTTAAGAAAGATTTGGGGATGTTAATTTATTCTGGAATAGAAACCGGTGAGGCCGCCAAGTTCTTAGGTGCAATGGGATTGAACAATAAACGTAAACGTTTTCAATTCGGTTCTATAAAGAAAGCTGTTGCCATTAAAAACAATGAAACAATATACGAAATTGTTTATATTGAAATGCTAGATCCAATGGAATCTAACGGTAAAGCTCCAGGCAAAACTATTACCAATAATGCTCGGGATCAGTATAAATTAACTGGAGATATCAGCAACGCAATTTGGGCCAGCCCTGTAGACCCTGCAGGAATGACAGCCATGGAATTAGCAGAAAGTTGGTTAGATCGTCCAATTAATAGTATAACTACGGACAGTACAGGATACAACATTTCAGATACTGCACCAAAGAAACACTACATTAACAGTATATCCAACTGGCGAAACAATTTAGCGGACACTGGAGATACTGAAAGAAACTACTTGCCCTTATGGATGCGTAGTATACAGCCCGGCGAAAAGTTAGAATTAGGATTTAAACTTGCCGTGCCCCTATGTTATTGTTTCCCAGGCACAGCAGATGATATAATTATTAATATCAAATATAGCGGTTTTGACTTCAAATTGTTAGATTATACCGCAGATCGCTATATCATAGACTCAGTCACTGGATATTCCAACGATAAATATCTAGTGTTTAAAAATCACAGTAGCATAGTGTAACGAACGATAAATACACAGTAAAATATATAGGATGAGAGCATGACCAACCCAACAGCAAGTTTAATCAATTTTGGCTCAGTAGATGCCACATACCCTGTTGCAGGGCAGGACAACAACAGCCAAGGTTTTAGAGATAACTTTGGTACAATCAAGACTGGTTTAGGACAAGCTAGTACGGAAATTACTGCGTTACAAAATAATGCGGCATTTAAAAATGCGGCTAACGATTTTGGACAAAACACCTTATCAAATGCTGTTATTAAAACATTTTATGGCGTAGCACTTGATTTAGGTACTGTTGTTACTAACACTGATATTAGTTTAACAAACGGGCCATTACAAAGTGTAACACTTGCTACCAATGCTACTCTTACATTTAAAAATTGGCCAACAACTGGCAAATATGCGGCTGTTCGTGTAATGCTATACAGTGACCAAACTGCTGTTCGTGTTCCAAGTTTTTCAACAGAAAATGCAGGTACATTGCGCTATGACACATCTTTTCCAACATTACCAAATAGTCCAAGTACAAAAGGTATTACAGTTGGTGGAGAAAGTCTAGCTACTGCGGTAGTTGGTAGTCCGGGTTCAGGCTATACTAGCGCGGCAACTGTTGTATTCAGCGGCGGCGGCTTGCAGACAAACGGTACGCAAGCAACTGGAACAGCTACTTATACTTGTGTAAGTGCTACTATTGTTGGCGGCTATTCTGGTAACAGCTATAAATTAAACGATCAAATTATTGTTAATGCAAACTCTGGAATCGTTTTACAAGTAAGTGCATTAAATTTAACCTTCCTTGCTAACACTACTAACGGCCAAGCTAACTTAACAAACGTTACAGATTTTAGAAATATTGCGGCAGGTGTAGCACTTACTGGTGCTGGTATTCCAAACGGAACAACTGTAAATTCATTCAGCGTCTCAGGCGGCACAATTACTATGAGTGCGCAAGCACAAGCAACTGCTACGGGTGTAACTGTTACATACAGTGACGGTACGTTAACTGGACCTATCGGCGGACTAATTGTTAGCTCGGGTGCTACGTTGCCATTGCCACTAGGTACTACTTCTTATTCTACCAGTCCAATCGTTGGTATTGGCTACGGCGCCCGTGTTTTGATGACATTTGGTGTCGGTGGTATTAACATAGTAAACTACGGTGATGGCTATACTAGTCCACCAAGTGTAACATTTAACCCAACAGGCGGTGGATCAAATACATCAGTTACAACTGCAATTACCGCACTAACTGGTGATAATCCAAAAGTTATTGAAGCATGGACCCGCGATGCTGGTGCAAACGTGTATATGCGTTATATCGGCGAATACAATTAATGCATCCACTGGTTAATGATTTATCTGGATTGAAAGATCATGAGATACACAATAAGATTAATGATCTTACCAAAAAGTATTTTATGACACACAATCCAGATGTTCAAAGACAAATTGCCAATGTTCTAGATGAATTACGCATCGAGCTCCAAGATCGAAATCGCCGATTAATTGAAGAACAAATGAAAGATAAAAACCTTGACAGTTTAATTAAACTCAGTTAAACTATAGGCTATGCGCCTAGACAAGTATTCCAACCCTATATTCAACGAACAAGATTTATTTGATGCTTTATATCAAAGCCATCGATTTAGTGTCAACGACACTATGCTTGTCGAACGAACAGACGAAGTTAAAAATTTAGAAACCCAACTTGGGTTTAAATTTCTTGAGCCTTACGAAACTCATTTTGACGTAAGTGAGTATGATGCGGCTTGCCAAAGTAATTGGAATATGCCCGATGAGTACAAAAACTTAGATATCGAAGCATGGATATGGGAACAAACACCACCCTGGGATCCCCAACATACTAGAGTAACCGAAGAATTGGCGGCCTTTAAAGAACGTAATATGATAGATTTACTACGTTGGTTAAAGTACTTTGTAGATACTTGCAGAGCTAATAATACCGTTTGGGGTGTTGGTAGAGGTAGTAGCGTAGCAAGCTACGTACTCTTTTTGATAGGTGTACACAGAATTGACAGTATAAAATATAATTTAGACTGGCAGGAATTCTTGAGATAAGTAATATCACAATCCAGGAGATTAATATGGGAATGAAAGAACAACCAAAAAAAGTTTATCGTACAATGCAAGGTAAAGAAATTGATATGGGTAAACTAATTAACCAAAACGAAATGACTATTGCTGTTGGCAATATGCGTGTTAATGCTCGCGGTGACAAATTAGGGCCTGGCGGCAAAATTGTTCAAACTAGAGAAGAATTGCTAGCGGAGAAACAACAAGCAAACGATGCAACAGGCGGCGTATGAGCGTAGTAAAAGGAAAACTTATACCTGTCCGTGATAACGTCCTTATCACAGATATGGACTTTGGCGAACAAAAATCCCTAGGCGGAATCGTTATTCTTAGTGACGATGGTAAAAGCGAAGGCGTTAGAAGTCGCTGGGGCAAAGTTTGGGCGGTTGGTGCCGCACAAAAAGATGTAAAAGTAGGTGAATGGATATTACTTGAACATGGACGATGGTCTCGTGGTATTACTATTGAACACGACGACGGTACTCAAACCATTGTTCGACGTGCCGACATCAAAGCTATTTTGGCAGTTGCTGATGATAAACCAGCAGAAATTATCCATGGAATACATGGTTCAGTTACTCATGCTACTGTTGATCCATCGACATTTGTAAACAAATCTTTCGAAAATTAATTTTAATATTCGAGTAACAGGGCTATTGACTAGCCCTGTTTTCACCTGTATAATAAACATTATTGGAGAACATTATGAGTACACATGGCGAAGCAGTTGAAGATATTAAAAAAGCAAAAAGCGTATTAGATGCAGAAGTAACAGTGACAAAGAAATTCTTTACACATACTAGTTTAAGTATGATTAAAAGTGGTTTCAGAATTGCGGCAGGATTAGCATTAGCAGGTGCAGGTTGGTTAGAAATGAACCCTTATATGCAAGGTGCAGGCTTGTTGTTAGTGCTAGCAGAAGTGTTGGGTATTGCTGAGGAACTGGTATGAACGATGCTAAATTACAACGCTTATACGATACATTCTTAGAATTTGCAGATCACATGTGTACAGAACATGGCCCAATGGAAGTGGCCGGTATAATGATGGCACAAGCACTAACCATTTATAAAAGTGCTATGAGCGAAGAAGATTACAACCGCATGGTTGATAATATTTCAGCTAGCCGAAGTAAAGTTAAAACATTTCAAAGATCGGTATTACAATGATTGAATTATGGGTAGAAAAATATCGTCCAGGCACTATTGACGGATACGTCTGGCGTGATGGCGGGCAAAAACGTCAAGTGGAAAGCTGGATCAAAGACAAAAGTATTCCACATTTGTTACTAAGTGGTCCTCCGGGTATTGGCAAAACTACCATGGCCAAGATGCTAGTTAATGAAATTGGCATTGAAGAAGCCGATGTGCTTGAAGTCAATGCAAGTCGTGAAACTGGTATTGATTTTATCCGTAACAAGATAGTTCCGTTTATTAGTAGTATTGCTTGGGGGCCATTCAAGGTTGTATTATTAGACGAAGCAGATCGACTAAGCCCGCAAGCTCAGGATAGTTTAAAAGGCATTGTTGAAGAATACAGTAGCTTTGCCCGTTTTATTCTTACTTGTAATAATCCTAATATGGTTATTCCGGCATTGCATAGTCGCTGTCAGCAATTTCATTTTACTAAATTAGATCAAACAGAATTTACGGCACGTTCGGCAACTATCTTAGTAGAAGAAAATATCGAATTTGATCTTGAAACTTTAGATGTATATGTAAGTGCAACCTATCCAGATTTGCGTAAATGTATTCATATGCTACAACAAAATACTAGTGAGGGTAAATTACATGCTCCTCACAAAGAAGAAGCAAATAGCTTGGACTATAAATTTGAAATGGTCGAGTTGTTTAAAAAGGGCAAGATAAGTGAAGCACGTAAATTATTGTGCGGGAAAGCTAGACCAGACGAAATGGTTGAAGTTTTTAGATGGTTGTATGACAATGTCGAATTATTCGGTGACGAAGCAAAACAATTCAAAGCAATTCATATTATTAAGCAAGGTATGATTGATCATACCATGTGCCAAGATCCAGAGATTAATTTGTCGTCCGTATTGTGTAGACTTACTACTTTATGAAAGACAAATTCATAAGTGCTTATATGGACGTGGCCGAAAGATTTGCAGAATTAAGTTCGGCAAAGCGATTACATGTAGGCGCCATTGTAGTTAAGGATGACCGTATTATTAGTATAGGCTACAATGGTATGCCTAGCGGTTGGAATAATGACTGCGAAGATGTTATTCAACATAGTGACGATACTATCACACTTAAAAGTAAACCAGAGGTACTTCATGCTGAAACTAACGCAATTGCCAAATTGGCTAAGTCTAACGAATCTGGTATGGGTGCTACTATGTTTATTACCCATGCTCCATGTTTGGACTGTGCCAAACTTATCTACCAAAGTGGTATTGGCAGTGTTCTATATAGGAACTCTTATAGGGATACTAGTG
>Ga0209191_1000689_pt1 | contig 25036 bp, 20 predicted proteins | sample S_130626_EF_Meta_FD_187320 | JGI IMG/M metagenome (GOLD analysis project Ga0209191, IMG submission 187320) | Freshwater microbial communities from Lake Simoncouche, Canada to study carbon cycling - S_130626_EF_MetaG (SPAdes) (version 2) | ecosystem: Environmental > Aquatic > Freshwater > Lake ...
GTCCTGGTCCCAATATTCAACCTGCTCCCATAGATAGTACTCAAGCAACACGGGAGCCTATCATTGGAGGTAAATTTTACCGATTTGAATATTTCAAAAAAGCCTGCATAGAAAATTTTGGTAAAGAATCCTTCGATGCCCTCTTTACTCCAAAGGAGCAAAAAGTGATGTCTCAGAGTACCTCTTTTGATCTAGTTGCTCCCTATATTCGAGAGACACTTCAAGGAACTGCTAAATATGTGAATCGTCTTGGAGAAAAAGCTGCTATTAAGGGTATCACCCTTGGAAGTCAACCTGGAGCGGTTGGGTGGCTTCATAAAAAAATGGGAGATCTACTTCCTAAAGAGCTCAATATTCCTGTGCAAATAGAAACTGAGACTCTCCCCCCTCTTGAAACAATTAATGGAAGATTGATTCAGAATACATTGAGAACCTTGAATGGTATTTCAAAAAAACGACTCAGCTATATCCAAGCGCTAGACAAGGTATCAGAAAGTATTGTTGTACAACTCCCGCAGGTAGCCAATTCAGATCTTCAGCATATTCGTGAATCAATTATTGCTAAAAGAGAATCTATTCAGACTTGTTGTACAGCAATGTCAGCTCATCAAGATAAAATAAATGAAGCACTCAGTTCCTTGCATTTGGAAGAGCCGACTCACGAAGAGAGCTTTGTTCAAGAGATTCGTTTCCTTGCAGAACCTTACATAGAAGAACTCAAGGATGATCCTCAGCAGTTGACAAACCAACTTGATCTTCAAGAGTGTGAGCGGAAAATCTCATTATTGAGTGATCTTGCAAATGCTGTTGCAAAGACGGCATCCCCTGAGGGATTACGAGAACCCATCGTAACACCTCAAAAAAGTGAAGAATATGCTCGGGATATTGCAGAGCTTCTTTTTTCAGATATGAAAATGAAGCATCTCTTGATGGAGACCCAGTCTCTCAACAAAATAATCGGTGAGCAAAATCAGCTCTCCGCATCGATAGCAAATAATCTCAATCAATTATTAGACTTAAGGAGTAGATCACCAAAACATGGAGAGGCTCTTGATGAAGAAATTCTAAAACTTCAAGGTGCTTTAAGAATGAGTCAAACCAACGTCTCGCAACTCCAAGATAGCTCCAGAAAACTTCAAGATAATCTCAGTGAAGTAGGATCAAGAAATTTTATTGAACATTTACAAGAACAATGGAAAGAGACAGAGAGTGAAGGTATATGGAGAACGGTTTCAGGAAATCATGAGTAAAAATTGAATTTTCTAAAAAGATAAAGTCAATTTTGACGATATCATCCCCTCTTCTTTTTTTTGCTTGAGAGCCATAACGAAAAGAGAATTAAGCCCAGGGAGCAAAGAAGTGTTAGTGTCATTTTTTCTCTACTAAAAGCGATTCCAATAAAAGCCCCAATAGGAGGGACTAGATAATTACAGGTGGAAGCAAAGCTTGGCCCAGCACGATGGATGAGCATGACAAAAAGTGTATAGACGATTCCCCCACAGAAAATACCAAGAATGACTAATGCTATGATGGCTGAAGAAGTCGGATGAAAAGAGGTTATTTTCCATGGCTTTGTCCATAGGAGCATGAGTGGAATAGTTGTGATGGTGGCTCCTACAAGAATCCCTTGAGCAGAACGGATAGGTCCAAAGCGAGAGCCAAGCCGTACTTGAATAAGAAGCATCGCTATCGCAAAAAAAAGTGCTGAAGCAAGCACTGCAACTATTGGTAAGAAAAGTGAGGTATGAGCTGAAGTTCTTGTGATCGCCACATGAGAAAATTGAGGCCACACGAGCACTACAATACCAATAAAACCCAGAAAAATCCCCATGGCTTTGTTAGTTGAGATCTTACTTTCTTTAATAAAAAAGGACTCTAGCACTGTAGTGAACAATGGTACTGTCCCAATAAGAATGGCGACAATGCTACTTGCCAGTTCAATTTGAGCCCATGCTACAAGGATGCATGGTAAGGTTGCCTCTAGAAGGCCAATGAGAATAAAGTCCGGAAGTGCTTTCCAAAAAGAATATTTTGGAATTTCAGAAGAATGTTTCTCTGATAGTGCTCCGAGCAGAAGTGTGAGGGTGAAAGCCCCGATGCCGACACGTCCTGCAGCAATCATCGAAGTAGAAAAACTTTCAAGAGCAATTTTGTTCAGGATGTATTGTGAGCCCCAAATCAGACCAGCTCCAAAGAGAAGGAGATAATTAATAATCATAAAAGAGGTAGATTTGGAATGAGGCATAAAGAATAAAGTGTAATGTCATAAGTGTCATAAGTCCAAAAGGTCTTTGATCACTAACCTGGATATTTCATACCGATCTACTACGGAAGCCGGGAAGTCAGATGGATACTGCGCCCAAGCTCGAAGTCTTCCTCGGGCAGTATGTACTCATACAGCCGTTGTCAGAATACTCGTCTGCGTTGACTCGCTCGCTCCCGCTCGTCTCGCCCTTTTAGGGCTGCCCCCTTAAAGCCAGGGCAAGTCTCCCCCGCGGTCTCCTGACCGCCGGTGGTGCCTTATCAGCCTTCGCGGGCTTCTCGTCACGATCAGTATGAAATATCCAGGTTAAACCTTTCTGCCGGAGAGCCAAAGTGAGAACAAAATCAGCAGCAATGCTTCCATGAGGGCCAGTGTCATTTTTTCTCCTGCAAATGCGATTCCAATAAAGGAACCAAAGAGGGGGGTAAGATAATTACAGGTGGAAGCAAAGCTGAGGCCTGCTCGATTAATAAGCCGTATATAAAGAATGTAGACAAGACCCTCACAAAAAACTCCGATCATGATTAAGGCGAGCCATGCAGAAGGTAATGGATGAAAGGAGGTGATGCTCCATGGCTTTGTGATTAACAGCATGATAGGAACTGCAGAAAGGACTGCTCCAATAAGAATTCCTTGTGCCGCATGAACCGGACCAAGACACGGTCCTAAGCGGAGTTTAATAAGCAAAAGTGTAAAAGGATAACAGAGTGCTGCAGCTAAGACAGCCAGAACAGGGATGAGTGGAAGAGATGTCTTAGTTGCTTTGAAAAGGTCCAATGGGGAGGAGTCCCCCCTAGCAAGAATCATGATCCCTAAAAATCCGAGTATGATTCCTGAAATCTTAGTAGCTGAAAGAGTGCTGCCCTTCACAAAAATTGCTTCCATGATAGTTGCAAATAGAGGAACGGTGCCAATGAGAATAGCAGTAGCACTGCTCGGAAGTTTTTCTTCAGCCCATGCAATGAGAAGACAAGGGATCGTTAATTCCAAAAGTCCAATTAAAATGAAGTCAGGAAAACATTGCCAGAACGAGCGGGGAGGGTTGACGGGTTGAGTGCGTTCTCCTTGAATTACAAAAATGAGGGTCAAGGTGAGAGCTCCAATGCTGGTCCCACCTGCAGCGATCATCGATGTTGAAAAGCTCTCAAGGGCAATTTTATTAAAAAAATAAAGGGATCCCCACATGAGCCCACATCCTAAAAGGAGGAGGTAGTTGACCATAGTGAAGGAAGAGAATTGGGAAGTGGGACGATTCATAAAAAAAGTTAATAGAGGTTTTAAAAAGCTGAATTGGAAAAAAGAGACTCACCTGCGTCAGCTTCTTTTTTTATGGAGCACTTTTTGTACAGTTTTCAAGGAGGCTGTATTAAATATATCCTCCCTAGTGAGCCCTCCTTTGCGTGCAATATCAATTCCAAAACGAAGATGCTGTAATCCTGAGGTGCTATGAGCATCTGGATTAATGACACAAAGAACTCCTTTTTCCTTTGCTAGGTGCCACCAGCGCCAGTCAAGATCGAGACGTCGTGGGTTAGCATTGAGCTCGATGAGTGTCTTGGTAGCAGCCGCAGCATCTAATATTGCCGGAATATTAAGGGCATACGGTTCTCTAGAAAATAAAAGCCGTCCTGTGAGATGACCGATCATGGTCACATAGGGGTTTTCCATAGCACGAATAATACGCTGGGTCATGGCTGCTTCCTCTAAGGTGAAGGAGGAATGAACAGAGGCAACCACATAATCAAGCTGAGAGAGGATTTCATTAGAGAAGTCGAGGGTTCCATCTTTTAAAATATCACATTCAGATCCAGCAAAGAGATGGATGTTTTTATTTTCTTGGTTCCACTGTCGAATTTCTTGAATTTGCGCAAGAAGCTCCTCTTCATGAAGCCCGTGGGCTTGAACTGAACTTTTGCTATGATCGGCTATCCCAAGATATTCTAATCCTAATGCCTCTGCCGCTTCTGCCATTTCTGGAAGCGTATTTTCTCCATCACTCGCTTTTGTGTGACAATGAAAGGTTCCCTTGAGCTCCGTCCATTCTACTAGCTTGGGAAGCTTACTTAAAGCGGCAGCAGCAATTTCTCCACGATCTTCGCGTAGTTCAGGAGGAATGAAATCAAGCTTTAAAGCCGCATAAAGTTCCTTCTCAGAATGAACAGGAGGTGGAGTTGGAGCTTCCTGCTGGGGAGTAAAAGCATATTCATTGAGTGACCAGCCAAACTCGAGGGCTCGACTTCGAAGGCGAATATTATGTTCTTTGCTTCCAGTAAAATAGAGGAGAGCAAAAGGAAACTCCTCTGGCTTCACCACTCGTAAATCACATTGAAGGCCACTCTCACCCTCTTCATTCTTGAGATAAACACTCGATTTGGTGGGCCCTTGCATGAGGATTTCAGAAACCAAGGGGTGTTTTAAAAAAAAGGAATTTACCGCTTCAGGATCCTTAGAGGAGACAAGAAGATCGAGATCACCAATGGATTCCTTGCGACGTCGAAGACTTCCAGCAGGCTGGCATTGACCTACAGCAGGATGTGCTCGTAAATCAGTGATGAGAAAATCAGCTAAAAGAGTCGCTTGATCCAAACGAAATTTTCCTATTTGTCGACGATAGAAAGCAATTGCTTTAAGAAAATTGATTGCAGATTTTTCACCTAGTCCTGGGAGTAATGCCACTTTGCCAGAAAGGCATTCCTTCTCCAAATCATCGATAGAATCAATATGAAGCTCTTCATAGAGAAGACGAATTTTTTTAGCACCTAACCCTTGTATTTCGAAAAGTTCAAAAAGAGAGGGAGGAAAAAGACTTCGTAGTTCTTCGTAATAGGCAAGCCTTCCTGTTGTCACAAGTTCGACAATTTTTTCTTCGAGGGCTTTACCAATTCCTTCCACAGCTCCAAGACGTTTTTCCTCCACAAGCACCTGAAGCGGTTCTGAGAGACGCTCCAAAGAGCGTGCAGCATGATGGTAGGCACGAATTTTAAAAGGATTCTCTCCTTGTAATTCCAGGAGTTGAGCGATTTTTTCTAATACATCAGCTGTTTCTTGAGTATCAGGTACAGTGGTTTTCATACATCTCTTGGATCAAATGGTGATACCGATCTGTGATAATGTGCCTTTTCAATTTATAGGTCGATGTTAATTCATCTCCAATTTCAAATGGCTTGGGAAGTATTCTCCAGCATCCGATACGCTCGAAAGATTTAAATCCATGGGATTTGCTAATAAGACGCTGCACCTCTTGATGCAGTAGAGCGTGGATTTCTTGTAGGTGTAATAATTCCTCGAGAGAAGTCACCTTTACACCATGATTAATAAAGCCACGGAGTGAAGGAAGGAGTAAGGCTCCAAGATGTTTTTGATCTTGGCCTAGGACCATACATTGTTCAATCAAGGGAGATTCTAAAAGTCGTGATTCAATGGGAAGTGGCTCCACATTTTCTCCACTTCGAAGAACAATGGTCTCTTTGCAACGTCCGATGATTTTTAAACAATCATTAAAAGTCATCATTCCAATATCTCCTGTGCGCAGCCATCCCTCACTTAAGATACCTGCTGTTGCTTCAGGATTTTTATAATATCCTTTCATGATCTGAGGCCCACGGGCACAAATTTCTCCAGAACGCCCTCGTCCAAGATCAGTACGGTTTTTATCAGGATAAAGTATTTTTCCTGTTAAAAGATCGATGATTTTGATTTCTGTTTTTGGGAGAGGGGGGCCAACCGTTCCAAGTACAAAATTCTTCTCAGTTCGAACTGCAAGTACTGGGGAGCTTTCGGTTAACCCATATCCTTCGAAAATGCGGATCCCAATATCATTGAAAAAAGAATCGATATGAGGGGGGAGGGCTCCTCCTCCTGAAATGGTTGCCCGGAAGGAGCCTCCTACCACATTGCGGAGCCGGCGTAAGACACATGGCTCGAGAATGAGAAAGGGAATAATACCAAGACTCCAACGTAGCATATGGTAGAGTCTCATGATGAGGGATTCCTTCCATGTTCTTCCTGTGAGGTCGAGCTGCATCCCTTGAAAAAAGGCACTTGCATGACGCACCCAATGTGCCGAGCCAAGGGCACCATGAAATAAGAACTGCATGATTTTGTGTTGCTCTGCAACAGAGGCCATGATCCTTTCATAGAGCGACTCCCAGAGACGTGGGGCAGAAGCCATAACGGTCGGCTTGACTCGCTTCAGATCGTTTTGAAGGTGCCGAATGGAGGTGTAATAGAGAGTTGCTCCATAGCTGATCACAAGCATTTCAAAAATACGTTCATAGCTATGCCAAATCGGTAATATTGAAAGAGCTCTCTCTTCTTTGGAAAGGTGAAAGGTGATGTTTTCTATTTGAGAACAGAGAGATCGATGCGTGATAGGAACTCCTTTGGGAGTTCCAGTTGTTCCTGAGGTATAAATGAGGGTGCAAAGATCTTCGGGAATGATTTCCTCAATCCGTTTCTCCATACACCGATTACCTAATGATCGAAGCTTCCTACCTCTCTCTTCCAAATCATGCATTGTTAAAATACCTTCAGGAAGTCCATTTGAAGGTACTTCCATAAGGATAATAGTTTTTAAAAAAGGAAGTTGTTTGCGGATGGATTGTAATTTCACAAGCATCCCTTCGTTTTCTAAAAAGAGCACCTGTACCTCCGCATGATGGAGAATGTAGGACATTTCTAGTGGAGTGATATCACTCGCACGAGGAACGTCGGCAGCACCACAAAATTGAATTGCTGCATTAGCTAGGATCCATTCAAATCGATTGTCACTTAAGAGTCCTACATGCTCCCGAGCAGCTACTCCAATGTCAATGAGCGCTGTTGCCAAGTCAGAGGCTCGGTCACACCAAGAACGATAGCTCACCGATTGGAAAAAACTTTCTTGAGTTAACCCACATCGATGAGGGTCCACTTCCATATCACGCTGAGCATGAGAAAGGCGTGGGGAGCGTGTTGCAAATGCTGGTTTGGAGCCCCACTCCTTACCAGCTTGAAAAAAAAGTTCAGCAATTGTTGCTGAAACAAGGCGTTCTGACATGCCAAACGAAAAGCTAACTCACCGAAGAACCATCAGGAGATTCCGGTGGAAGATAGCAACTCTCCTTTAAAGAAAATTCAGGTTCAGGCCTTACCTCAGAGGGATTAGCTTCTTCTTTAGAGATTAAGGCTAGTTGCTCGTTGCCATCATCATCAACTAATAATAAATTTTCATGATGAATACCCGAAGAGGAAAGTACTCCAACAATATCCTGAGGGTTTGCTGATTCACTGGAATACATTTTTTCTTCGTCCTCTTTTTTAACAGTAGGAGCCATCTCCTCTGTGAGTGTATGAAGTGGTTTTTCAATAATTTTCGAGATCATCCGAGAATCTTTTGGGGAAGCTTCTAATAAGAGCTCATGAAGACGTTGTTCGAGATGTTCTAATTCGGTCTTAATGGCGATAGCTTTTCGGAGAATTGCAGGATCAGGAATATTCATAAGCTTATGCGGTACGAAAAATAATACGTGCCTTGGTCAAATCATAAGAAGACATTTCAACGGTCACCTTATCCCCAGGAACAATACGAATAAAATGTTTTCGCATTTTGCCCGAGATATGTGAAAGGACAACATGTCCATTGGAGAGACGAACACGGAACATTGTGCCAGGTAGAACCTCCACAACAACTCCATCGGTAGTGATAACTGCTTCTTTTGCCATGAGTAAGCAGATGTTTATATCAGGGAAGTCAAAAGTTGCAAGAGATCTAATAGTGGTTCTGGCTATTCGGGCTCTTAGGATGTGATTTCTGAAGTGGTTTTAAAATGCATTTTAGCGATTTGCGGAAGGATGAGCGGTCCATGTTGCTTGAGAAGAGTGGATGCGGTTTGTTTGACCTTTGCTGAGACTCCTTTGGGAAGTAGGATCTGTAAACGATTCCCTTCTTTTTCTAACCAATCGATAAAACCCTCTCGAGCAATGATGGAAGCAGCAGCAACAGCATAGTCTGATTCTGCCTTCGTGCGCTGGTCGAGTTGTAATTTCTTTCCTTTTTCTTGTAAGGCATTTTGGAGAACACGTTCGTTAGCAAATTTATCGGAGAGGGCACGAGGGCAGTTAGGAACGCGTTCACAAAGATTTTCTAAGACCCGTGCGTGCCCCCAAGCAAGAAGGGAGTTTAGGTTCTTAAAGTTTTTATAAAGCTCGTTATATTTGAGAGGAGAAATAACAATGCGTTCTATTGGTGCTTGGGAGCTGCGAATGAGGGTGGCTAACTCCCGAATCTTTTTATCACTCCCGATTCCTTTGCTATCTCGAATGCCACTATCTCGAAAATGTTTTGCAAGCTCTTCATTCACATAAACCCCAGCAATCACAAGGGGGCCGAGAAAGTCTCCCTTGCCACTTTCATCAATTCCGAAATGTGGGGAGAATTGTTCGGGGGAATGAACATCATCATAACCTAATAAAGCAATTCCAGTGATTTCTGGTTCTAGGGTAAAGGTAATGAAATCCTCAATGCCACGTCCTTGAAGCAAAAGCTTTGGACCTTTCTCATAAACAGCAATACTAAGTCGATCGAGATGCCCTGCAAAAAGGGTGTAGGGTTTTGATTCAAAAACAAAATTCCGATTTTTCAAAAGCCCCCTCAGCTTCTCTGCCTGAGCTGTTGTGAGTGAAATGGTGTGAGAGTGCAGCGGTGATGGCATGATGATGCTCTAGTGGAGTTCAGTTATTTTAGGAAGATGGTATTTAAAAACATTGAGAGATATCCTCTTGAAATATTTTCAACAACAACACATTTTGAAAATTCGGACTCTCCCTCTGTTGCTCTTTATTCTTCAAGATTTTTAATGGTAGATCGTAATTATATAATTCAAAAAAAATTGAATGCCTGGTTTCGCAACCATGGGCGTCATGATTTGCCCTGGCGTACTACATTTTCACCCTATGAAGTTTTAGTCTCGGAGTTCATGTTACAACAGACAACAGTGGCTACGATCACTCCGCGCTTTTTAATATGGATGGAGCTTTTTCCCACTCTAGAAATGTTAGCCCAAGCCTCTGAGGAGGCAGTTTTAGGGGCATGGCAAGGCCTTGGGTATTATTCACGAGCTCGACGCCTGCATCTTGTTGCAAAAACAGTTGTCAGCAATTTTCAAGGAAAAATTCCTCGTGATTTAGATCAACTCTTAGCCCTCCCTGGTATTGGACCATACACTGCGAAGGCACTCTTAGCATTTGCATTTGATCAACCTGTGGAGGTCCTCGATACCAATATTATTCGAGTCATTGCACGGCTGAATAATATTACCGAGCCCATCGACACCAAAAGAGGGCATCTTTTGATTAAAGAGAGTGCCCGAAATATCTTACCTCCAAAAAACGGACGGGTCTTTGCTTCAGCTCTCATGGATCTCGGTTCCATGGTCTGCAAATCTGGAGAGCCACTTTGTGACGCATGTCCTCTCTCTAGCGAGTGTGAAGCAGAAGAGCCTTCTTGCTTGCCGCTTAAACAACCGCGAGTAGCAATTACGAAAAAAAAAGAGCAACGAGCTTTTTATTATCGTAGGAATAAAATTTATTTAGAAAAATCCCAAGGGCCTCTTTGGAAGGGGCTTTGGATTTTACCTCACTGCTCCTCCGTACAAAAGCCACGAGAGATTTTTTCTTCCATTACCTATCCGATCACCCGCTATCGTGTGACCATGGAGCTCTACAGGCCATCAGGTTCCATTCCAAAGTCACTACATCCTTTTAGTATTCTGGAGTTGAAGAACATTGCTATTCCTTCTCCTCATCGGAAAGCACTCGAAACATGTTTTGCAAAATGATCCCCTTTAATCCTGAAGAATTCACCCGCTATAGCCGCCATCTTCTTTTACCAGAGGTCGGACTTGAGGGTCAAAAAAAGTTGAAACAGGCACGTGTGCTCTGTATTGGTCTGGGTGGCCTTGGCTCGCCGATCGCATTTTACCTAGCTGCAGCGGGGGTGGGCTGTCTTGGGCTTGTGGACGATGACCTCGTTGATCTCTCCAATCTCCATCGTCAAATTCTCCATGGCACCGCTGATTGTCATCATTCAAAAATAGAGAGTGCTCAAAAAAAATTGCAGGATTTAAATCCACATGTGGAGCTCGATCTCCATAAGGTCAGGCTCACTGCAAAAAATGCCATCGCTATTGCCTCTTCCTACGATCTGATTGTAGATGGGTCCGATAATTTTTCTACCCGCTACCTTGTCAATGACCTGAGTTATTTCCTTAAAAAACCATTGGTCTATGGCTCGATATTTCGTTTTGAAGGACATTGCACCCTTTTTGATACACCTCAAGGGGGCCCCTGTTATCGCTGCCTTTTTCCGGAGCCTCCTCCAGCAAATAGCGTTCCAAGCTGCTCCGAGGCTGGTGTTCTCGGAGTGCTTCCAGGTATTATTGGAACACTTCAAGCCACAGAGGCTCTCAAATGGATTTTGAATATCGGCGATTCTTTGAAAGGAAGGCTTCTTCAAGTCAATGCCTTATCGATGCAGTTTAGGGAATTTCAACTGCGTCACGATCCTCACTGCCCCCTTTGTGGAGAGACTCCTTCACTTCGAGAGTTGATTGATATGAATTCCACTTCGTGCTTTTCTACTTCCATGAATCCTACTTCACCAACTATTCCTTCTGTCACAGTCGAAGAGCTCCAACAAAAACTCCAAGGAGCTAGAAAACCTCTATTAATAGATGTGCGCGAGCCATTCGAATATCAAATCTGTCACATTCCTGGTGCTCAATTAATTCCTCTAGGCACATTGCCTGTACAGAGCGAGGTATGGAATAAAGAAACAGAAATCTTTCTTCTCTGCCGTTCTGGAGGACGAAGTGCCGAAGCAGTGAAATTGTTGCAACACGCTGGCTTTACTAAAGTCTTTAATGTAGATGGGGGTATTTTAGCCTGGGCAGACCGTATTGATCCTACAGTTCAAAAATATTAATCTCCAATTTCGATGGATAACCGAGATTCGAATTTACGATGTCGGATAAGAAAAAGAGCATTTTCTTTTCGTTGTTTCTCAATTCTAAAAACGATAGCATCGTCCGTTTTCTATGACTGAACTTGAAACCCTTCGACATTCCTGTGCCCATGTCCTTGCTAATGCTATTTTAGTGATTTGGCCAGAGGCTCAATTTGCTGCTGGTCCTCCGACGAGCAACGGTTTTTATTACGATGTCGATTTGTCCCATCGCATCACACCAGAAGATTTTGAGCGTCTAGAAAAAGAGATGCATGCTATTATTCAAGCAGCTCAACCTTTTGAACGTGAGGTTGTCACTCGTGAGAAGGCGCTTGAAATGGGCCTCTCCGGTGAGCTGGCCGGCTTAGGAAGGCGCTCCCAACCAAGCCATTTTAAATTGGATATTATTGAACGTATTCCAGCTCATGAAGAGATCACCCTCTATCGCAATGGTTCATTTACCGACTTATGTGCCGGTCCCCATGTTGCCACTACTTCTAATATTGGAGCATTTCGTCTGACTCATGTTGCAAGTGCCTATTACAAAGGGGATGAAAAGAATCCTCAGCTTCAACGTATTTATGGAATTGCCTTTGCAACTCAAGAAGAGCTCGAGGAGCATTTTAAAATACTCGAAGAAGCCAAAAAAAGAGACCATCGCAAGCTTGGCAAAGAGCTGGAGCTTTTTACCTTTGATGAAGATGTTGGTCCTGGATTACCTCTCTGGCTGCCAAAAGGAACGGTTCTTATTGAGGAACTTGAAAAACTAGCCAAGGAGACTGAATTTCAGGCAGGCTACGAGCGAGTAAAGACTCCGCACATTGCCCGTGAGCAACTTTATAAAACGAGTGGCCACTTGCCTTACTATGCAGAGAGTATGTTCCCTCCCATGGAACTAGAAGAAGAGCACGGGGGTGAAAAAAATATTTATTATCTCAAAGCGATGAATTGCCCCCATCATCATAAACTTTTTGGGGCACTTCCTCGTAGCTACCGTGACCTTCCTGTTCGGTTTGCAGAATATGGAACCTGCTATCGCTATGAACAGTCAGGCGAATTGCTCGGTCTAATGCGAGTTCGAGCCATGCAGATGAATGATGCTCATATTTATTGTACTGAAGAGCAGTTTGCTCAGGAATTCCAGGCAGTTAATGAGATGTACTTAAAATATTTTGATATTTTTGGGATCACTCGTTATCAGATGCGCTTCTCAACACATGACCCAGCAAAATTAGGTCAGAAATTTGTAGATGATCCGGAACTTTGGAAAAAAACCGAAAAGAGAGTCCGTGATGTCTTAGTGAGTAGCGGAATTCATTTTGTTGAGATTCCTAATGAAGCTGCTTTTTATGGCCCTAAGATCGACGTTCAAGTCTGGAGTGCTATCGGGAGAGAATTTACATTGGCAACAAATCAAGTCGATTTTGCAGTCCCTGCCCGCTTTGGATTGGTTTATACAAACTCAGAAAATAAAAAAGAGACACCCCTTTGTATTCATCGAGCTCCTTTGGGAACCCATGAACGTTTCATCGGCTTTCTCATTGAGCATTATGCAGGGAATTTTCCTGTTTGGCTTGCCCCTGAACAAGTCCGTGTTATGCCCATTTCCAATAAGGTTGAAAATTATGCAGAGACTATTGTGAGTCAACTTAGAAGCATGGGAGTTCGTGCCACAGCTGATCTTTCTTCAGAAAAAGTAGGAGCTAAAATTCGCCTCGCCCAGCTCGAAAAAGTCCCCTATATGGTGATCGTGGGTGGGCGTGAAGAAGCGTCTGGTCAACTCTCACTTCGAAGCCGCAGCCATGGAGATGAAGGGACATTTACTAAAGAGAGTTTTTATGAGCGTCTCAAAAAAGAGATAGAGCAACGCCTCTCTTAATAAAAAAATACGTTGTTATTTTATTTTCGTGTCATTGTCCTTGTTTTCCCTGTAATATCATCTTTTTAACACCCTGTTCACTTCCAACCATGCCGTAACGGCACTTCAAGCCTATTAATCCTGATTTCATCCGCATTAACGAACGTATTCGCTCACGAGAAATACGCGTTATCATTGGTTCTACCGGTCAGCAGCTCGGTATTCTCAAGACAGAAGAGGCACTGCGACGTGCCAAGTCCTATGGACTCGATTTGATCGAAATTGCTCCTAATGCAGTTCCGCCCGTATGTCGTATTGCGGACTTTGGTAAATACAAATACGAATTAACCAAACAGGAGAAAGAAAAAAAACAGCACCATGCTAAAGTCAAGGAAGTCAAGTTTCGTGTAAAAATCGGAGTCCATGACTATGAGACTAAAATGCGGCATGCGGAGGAATTTTTGGATAAAGGAAATAAAGTAAAAGTTAATTTACAGTTTCGTGGTCGTGAAATGGCTCACAAAGATCTTGGGCTTGCCATGATGGAAAAGATTAAAATAGACCTCGAAGGAATGGCCCTTGTCGATTTACCTCCTAAGCTATTAGGACGTGCAATTGGAATGATTTTAAGCCCTCTTCCAGCAAGTAAACGTAAACGTCGCTTTGCAAAACCGGAGCAGAGCTTCGAAGAAGTAGAAGCAGCAGATGAAGCTCAGGAGCTTCAAGAGGAACATGAGGAGTAGCCCGGATATTTCATACTGATCTACTACGGAAGCCGGGAAGTCAGATGGATGCTGCGTTAGACTCACATTTTGATTTGGGCAGTATATACACATACAGCCCTGCATCAAAATGCTCGCCTGCCTTACCCCATCAGCCTTCGCGGCCTCCTCGTCACGATTCAGTATGAAACATCCGGGTTAATAAGACTTACGAAATAAAGAGAGGACTCCCTTTGTATTATCCTTGAGCTGTTTGATATTCCATAGGATGAATCCGTGATGATTGGTCGGAACAGCTTTTTCTATTTTGAGCTGCTGAGCAATTTCTTGAACAGGCCAATGGTGTTCTGTGAGATTTTCTAGAGCAATACCAGGATAGATAGGAATGTTACGGGGATTGACTTGGGGTGAGCGCCACCAACGAAGAAGCAATCGAAAGCTTTGTGGACCTGCATCACGCCAATAGAGTTGGGGAGCCATGTAATCGACCCATCCTTCACGCATCCATAAAAGAGGATCGGCATAGAGTTGATGAAACTGATCGAGGCCTGCAGTAACATTATTAGGTGCTCCTTTAGTATAAATTCCAAAAGGACTGATTCCAAAAAGAAGTCCTGGTCTTGTTTGATGCACCATGATGCTTATATTTTTAACAAGAGAATTCACTGAGGCGCGTCTCCAGTCATCCAGAGTATCGGTTCCACCTGAGGCACGATAGGCATTGTAGGAGGCTGTATCTGGAAATTTTTTCCCCTCTAGCAATTCAGGGTAGGGATAAAAATAATCATCCAAGTGAACTCCATCGACTTGGTAGTGTGTGATGAGCTCATGGATTACAGAAATAATGTAGTGTTGGGCTTGAATGTTACCAGGATCAAGCCAGAGCATCTTACCAACTTTACACACCATTTGAGGGGCCTTGTGACTCACATGATTGAAAGCACACGGATGAGAGATGTTCATAGAGGCTCGGTAGGGATTGAACCAAGCATGGATAGCAATGCCACGTCGATGCCCTTCCTCAATAAAAAACTGTAGTGGATCAAATCCTGGGGAGGTACCTTGAGTTCCAGTTAGGTAGCGGCTCCATGGCTCACTAGGTGAGTTATAAAAAGTATCTGCTTCGGGGCGCACCTGAAAAAAAAGAGTATTGAGTCGTGCAGCACGAGCAGTCTCAAGCAGAGTTATGATCTCTTTTTTCTGCTGTTGAGCCGAGAGTCCCATACGAGAGGGGAAACTTAAATTCACAACAGTAGGAACCCATGCACCCCGAAATTCGTCGTGAGAAGGGGGCTTCGAAAAACCAGATCCTTGAATAAGAAAAATGCTCCAAGCTCCATAGAGCAGCAGAAAGAAGTTTTTTTTAAATTTCATGAGAAGGGAATTTCATATTTTTTATAAGCACCAAATCTCTCAAAGGTTTTTAACCCGGACATTTCATACTAAATTTATTACAGCTTCTGAAAAGCTCTTTGTTACTGCGTTGGTCTCGAATTCTCATTGGGCTAGAGCCTACCCCCGGATATTTGCAGTTGGATCCTTGCCTTGGATCACAGGAATCTTATTTTCCTAAATAATCACTAATGGTGGGAAGACGTTTTAGATGACTGTCAAGCCGAGGGATACATGCAATAAGAGCCTTTGTGTAGGGATGCTGAGGGTGATTTAAAATCTGTTCTGTTTCTCCATATTCGACAATACAACCTTGGTACATGACAGCAACGTGATGTGCCAGTCCTCGAACGATTGCCAAATTATGGGTGATAAAAATCAAAGCCATTCCAAGCTGCTGCTGGAGTTCGCATAATTTTTTTATAATCTGAGCTTGAATCGTTACATCAAGGGCTGTGGTCGGTTCATCAGCAATGAGAAGATCTGGTTGAGCACAAAGAGCCATGGCAATCATGATCCGTTGTTGCATTCCTCCACTGAGTTGATGTGGATAAGAATGAAGACGCTCTTGGGGGGCAGTGATACCAACAATCTCTAACCAATTTAGAATTTCTGCATCACGATCATCAATATCAGGACGATGGAGTTTTAATGTTTCCGCCATCTGGCTTCGAATCGAGTAGACAGGATTCAGGGATCGAGAGACTTCCTGAAATACATAGGCGATACGACCCCAACGATATTTTCTTAATTCATCATGCGAGAGTGAAAGTAGATCAACACCTTCAAAAAGAATACGGCCCCCTTGATAAACAACAGGTGGGGAAGGGAGGAGTTTTGTAATAGAAAGCGCCGTGACGCTTTTCCCACTTCCACTCTCACCAACGATAGCTAATGTATTTCCCTTGTTTAGAGAAAAGGAGATCCCATTGACCGCAGGAACCACTCCATCCTTACTAGAAAAACCAATTTTCAAGTCTGATATTTCTAACAGAGGTCTGTTGGGATGGAGGGTAATGGTTTTTGGAAAAGACATGAATGAGGGATATTTAAAAACTGGGATGAAATAGTGTGGCTCAACAAGCGTGATTATCTAAAAATTCTATTCATGAAATTTCATTGAATTGATTCCTACTCTGCAACTTCACGTAAGGCATCTCCCAGAAGGTAGAATGATAAAGCGGTCATTAAAATAGCAAGTCCCGGAAAAAAAATCAGCCACCAAGCATCAAGGAAATAATTTTTTCCATCAGCAATAATGTTTCCCCATGTTGCTTGAGGTGGTTGTACCCCAAAGCCAAGAAAGCTCAATCCTGCTTCTGCTAAAATCGCTTCAGGGATACCTAAAATTGCCGTAATCAAAATAACAGCCGCTGCGTTGGGTAACATATGTCTAATAATTAACTTCCACCAGCGTTGTCCTAAAATTCGAGCGGCGTAAACATATTCTGTTTCTCGTAGTGTCAAAAACTCAGCACGTACAAGACGAGCTGTGCCAGTCCAACTAATCAATCCAATAACAACAATGATATTGATCAAGCTTGGTCCTAGGAGAGCTACTGCAGTGAGAATTAAAAAAAAAGTAGGAAAACAGAGGAGGGCATCGACACTACGCATCAAAATCTGATCTATTTTTCCTCCACAGTATCCGGCAACAGCACCTATAGAGACACCAATTGACAAGGAAACTGCCACGGCAGTGAATCCCACCGTCATCGATATTACAGTTCCGTGAAGCATCCTTGAAAAAACATCACGTCCTAGATGATCTGTTCCAATCCAATGTTCCAGGCTTGGCTGGAGTAATCTTGCATCAAGGTGGGTTTCATTGGGGTTCATGGGCCACTCAATACCGTAGTAACTTAAAATGGAGACTGCTACTGCTACCAAGGCCAAAAAAAGAACAATAATAAGGGCAATGAGTGCCACAGGATTCTTAAAAAAATGGGTAAAGTTACTTTTGCTATTATTTTGTAATAGCTTCTGTTGATCATCCGCTTTTTTTTGTTCCATGAGAAAAGGTAGAATATGAGGTCTCTTGAAAAGTATTATTCTAGCCTCACGCGTGGATCAACAACAGCATAGAGGAGATCAGAGATGAAATTTCCAATGAGAACAAGTGCTGCAACAATAAAATTAAGTGCAACAAGCATAGGGTAATCTCGTTCTAGTACGGCTTGATAACCAAGCTGTCCCATTCCTGGGTAGGCAAAAATACTTTCGATAATAACAGTTCCACTGATGAGGCTCGGCAAAAGCATTCCAATGCCAGTAATGAGAGGCCTTAGTGAATTTCGCAACGCATGTTTATAAAAAATGGCTGATGAAGAGAGCCCTTTGGCATGTGCTGTGAGGATATAATGTTCCCGAAGTGTTTCGATTATGCTTGCACGAAGATAGCGTGACTGTATTGCAAGAGCTCCAAGAGAAAGGATCAGAGCTGGTAGTATCAAGTGCCATGTTTGATCGAGCCATCTTGAAAACTCATTGGGGAAATCAATACCATAACTTTGTGTTCCTAAAATTGGGATACCAACATGTTTTACAAGTCCAATAACAACTAAATAAGAAATCCAAAAGCCAGGAAGAGCAATTAAAAGAAAAGCCAAGAATGAGCTCAGAAGATCGTGCCAATGGCCGGCATGGCGTGCTCCATAAATTCCAAGCAAGGTCCCGCAGGAAAGAGAGAAGAGCATAGCTGTTATGTTGAGCCTAAGGCTCGCAGGAAGACGATCTAGAATTTTCCTGAGGACTGGAAGTTCATCTTTCATGCTACGCAGTTTTCCTGTGAAAAGATCATGCAGCATCAGGTAGTATTGCACAGGAAGGGGACGATCAAGGTGGAACTTTTTACGAAAAGCCTCTTTGAGCTCTGGAGAAATTTTGGGATTCATTTCACCCCATGGATAGGGACTGCCAGGAGTGAGTGTCACAATAAAAAAAGAGATCAAACTAATCACAAAAAGCAAAAAAAAAGTAAGGAAAAGACGATGTAGGATGAAGGAGAGCATAAAAAATTACGAATAAAATGGGTTTGGAGTTTTCTTTGTCATGATCCATTTTTAAATCTTCAAAGATACCTTCTTCATTACTTTATTGGAGGATAATCCTTCCGATAAAACCACTCCATGTTGTAGTTCCACCCTGCCTTACAAGGCTCAAGCGGTCTGTCAACAAAGCCATGATCTGTGGGGTAGCAGAGACGATAGCTCCCTTTCCAGAGTACTGAAGTATGTTTGGGAACAAAAAGAAAGAGATAGGGTTGATCCTGATAAATTGTTTGCTGCAGTTCTTTGGCAAGACAAATTACCTCAGGACGTCTATATTCATTTCGTATCTCTTGCAGGAGTTGGTCGACATGAGGATTGTTGTATCCTGTATAATTATATCCCCCAGCAAAGTATTGGTTTGAATTCCAAAGATCATATTGATCGCAATCATCGGGAAGTGTCCAAGCAGCAACGACTGCATCGAAATCGTGTTCCTGTAATTTTTTCAAATAAACGGTCCACTCGTAGGTTTCGATTTTCATTTCAATTCCATTTTTTCTGAATTTATCTTGCAAGAGTAGTGCAATGTCAGGGCCAATAGAGCTTCCATTACTGGTAAGTAAGGTGAAGCTCAAGCGTTTTCCTGCACGGGAGCGTATACCATCATGACCAATTTTCCATCCTGCTTGATCCAGAAGTGCAGCAGCTTTTTTAGGATTATAAGAAAAAGGTTTTATTGAATCATTATAACACCACATACGTGGTGTAAAAATTCCTGTAGATGGTACTCCATTTCCATAGAGAAGATATTGAATCATTTCAGGAATATTCACAGCATGGGCAAGTGCTTGACGAACCCGAATATCAGCAAAGAGGGGTCGGCGGCTGTTCCAACCTACATAGGTATAGCTATTCCCAGGAGTTGCAAAAATTTCAAAACGTCGATCCTCGGAGCATCCTTTGATTGCCCAGGGAGCTGCATCCCAAAAGTCAATCTGATGTGTTTCAAAAGCAAGACGTAGGGTGAGGGGATCTGGGAGAATGCGAAAAGCGATTGATTCAAGCCACGGAGCCCCCAAAAAATAATGATTATTTTTTTTGAGTCGCACATACTCATTGCTCTTCCAAGCTTCAAAACAAAAAGGACCTGTCCCTACTGGATGGCGATTAAAAGAGCTTCCCCAAAGAGAGGGATCCTTGTTTTCCAAAAGATGAGCTGGAATGATCGGAATGGTCCAGCTGTTCAATGCAGGTGAAAAAGGATGTCGGTAATGAACAGTGAGATGCCATGGATCTGGTGTCTCGATCTTGGAAACAAGCTCAAAATAGGAACGCAGCGGGGAGGCAACACGATCATCCATAATGGCATGACAGGTAAAAGCGACATCTGCGGAGGTGAATGGCACTCCATCATGCCAGCAAACATCATGACGTAAGGTAAAATTAATGACTGGTTCAGCAGTGAAGAGATGCGTTTCTTGATGAGTGATCTTTAATGGAAAATGAGATGCATTTTTTTCCAAAAAATTTTGTAGTGAAAAGGAGGAGGCAAACACCCACTCCTCACAATCATCGCTCCTACGAGTGCGTTGAAGATGCTCTTTGAAATAGGGCTCCGAAATAGTAGTGAGAAGAAGTTCAAAAATGGAGGGATTGGAATTTTTAGGATCTCTTTGAAGTCGCACTGTTTGAACAGGAAGAAGGCTCTCTTTTGGAAGAGATTGGCTAATAGACTCACTATGGCGATATCCAGGTTCATGGAGGGTAAGCTTAAGTTGAGTAGCATGTTTAGTCAGGGAAGTATCAATACCCCACTCAGGGTGTGCTATTTTTTCTTTTTCTAGGATCACTTTAGCCCTCTCTGCCCCCAAGGAATTAAGGAAATAAAAAGTCGTGATTTGATTTAGTGACCACTCTGAGGCAAGTGATCCTACAAGCTCGAGATTTTCATTTTCTTTCAGAAGTCCATTAAAAAGAAATCCTGTGACGAGTGCCGAGGAAGCATCACTTTGTTGTATGGGATTGAGTGTTACCGGCTCAGCATTGATCCCTAAGGACATTTCGTTCTCTTTTTTGACCGTCAGTGAAGCCGTGTTCAACAAAGAAACAACAAAGAGCAATACTAAAAAAAGAGGAATGCCATACAAAAGGGATCGAACATAGTTCATCATGGGACTATAGCTGAATGATTTTTATTATTAATAGAAAAAGCCAAATACAACTGTGGGATAAAAATAGTTCGCATAAATCTCGCTTCTAAGGCATCTTTTATCGCCATCTTATAAAAAAGTACTATCTCATTTTCATGATTCCCTCTCTTCGTAAAACCCGAATTATAGCAACCCTAGGTCCCGTTAGTGAAACTTCAGAGCGTCTTCGCGAGTTGATGCAAGCCGGAGTAAATATTTTTCGATTGAACATGAGTCACGCTCACCATGATTCGGTACGCAAGGTTGTGCCGATGATTCGTCAGATTGCCCAAGAGTTAGGACTCATGGTTGGTATTCTCATGGACACACAAGGGCCAGCTGTACGAACAGGCGATCTTCCTTCAAAATTTGAACTCAAAGTAGGGGATATTTTGGAATTCACTGTACGTGGAGCACCAAGCGAAGAGGTCTATTCCGTTAACGTAAACTATGATGGACTTATTGATGATATCTCAGAAGGCGATGTCATGCTGGTCGATAATGGGGTCCTTCACCTGAAAGTATTAAGCAAAAAAAATAATAGAATTCGTTGTGAGGTCTTGACTCCTGGGCCCCTTGGCTCGCGTCGTCACATCAATCTCCCTGGCGTGCGTGTGAATCTTCCTCCCCTCACAGAAAAAGATATCGCTGATGTTATTTTGGGATGTGAACTAGGAGTCGATTTTATTGCCTTAAGCTTTTGTCGTGAAGCCAATGACATTTTAGAAATGAAGCGTCTTATTGAAGAAAATCATGGGACAGCACGTGTCATCGCCAAAATAGAAGATCAATCGGCAGTGAAATTTATCGAGGAAATCATAGAGGCAACAGATGCAGTGATGATCGCCCGTGGTGACCTTGGTGTTGAATGCCCGATGGAAGAGCTTCCTATTATTCAACGTCGGATTATGAAAAAAGCGATTCAGTTGGGTCGTCCAGTCATTGTGGCAACTCATCTTTTGGAGTCAATGATAGAGAATCCTGTTCCTACACGAGCTGAAATTACTGATGTAGCAAATGCTGTTTTTGAACAAGCAGATGCAATCATGCTGAGTGGAGAGACCACTGTTGGAAAATATCCTGTAGAGTGTGTCCGTGTTATGGATCGTGTAGCTCGTCGTATCGAGCGGAGTGGCTATGCTGCTTATGTAAAACAAACAGAATTAGAAAATGCACATCAAAAAACAACACGTGCAGGAGTTTCTCTCGCTAATTCTCTTCCTGATTCGGGGCTCATTGTGTTTACTTCCCGTGGTGTCATGGCCGACTACACAAGTCAATTAAGGCCACAAACAGCCCCTATTTTTGCTGTTACCTCTTCAGAAATAGTGGCACGACATTTGATTCTCAATTGGGGTACCCATCCTATCGTAGCCTCCACAGAACAAGGAATGGAGAGAGTCTTATCAGAGGTTGAAGATATGCTTTTGAAGAGCTCTTTCATGGAAAAAGGAAATTCCTTAGTTATTCTTAGTGACCTCGAAGAGGGAGAAAAGAATGTCGATTCTATTGAGCTTCGAAAAATCTAGAAAAAATCTAGTCCGATTTTTTCTTTCTATAATGGCTCCTCTTGAAGAAGAGTTTTTGCAGTTTGAAGATCTTTATCAATCTGAGCTTTCAGATCTTCAACACTCATAAATGTGATTTCCTTACGAATAAATGAGATGAATTCCAGTCTCATTTCCTTGCCATAGAGATCTCCAGTAAAATCAAACAGATATGCCTCTACTGTGATTTTGTTGTTAATCCACGAGATTGTCGGACGAAAGCCAATATTAACACCGGCATGGTAGAGAAACCCGTTGACCAATGCTTTTGCAAGATAGACTCCATTAGGAGGTAACTGCATCTGATCAACCTTAAGGTTTGCTGTAGGAAATCCCAGGCCTTTGCCACGTCCTGCTCCATGAATTACGGTCCCAGAGAGTGTGTATCGATAGCCGAGGCAGGCAGCAGCATTTTTAAGATCACCAGTAGCAATAAGGCTTCGAATGCGAGTGCTGCTTACCACCTCCTCCCCAATACGAACAGGATCAATAGTAATAACAGAAAACTGATGTATCTCTCCTAACTGGCGTAATAAGGTAATATTTCCCTTGCCACCCTGGCCAAAAGCCCAATTAGCTCCTACACATATGGCTTTTAATAAGGGAGCTCCCTGTGCGATTTGATCAATGAATTGAGTGGCAGTCGTGGCAGCAAGTGCTGCATTAAAGGGAAGGAGCAGTACAGCATCAAGACCTAACGCTTCAAGTAGTTTTATTTTTTGTGGTGTGCTGGTAAGTACTTTAGGAGCCTGTTGAGGCCTTAAAAAAGAGGCTGGGTGTTGATCAAAAGTCATTACTACCACACGTCCTCCATATTTTTGAGCCTCTTCTTGAGCCCGACGAATTAAGGACTGATGTCCTAAGTGGACTCCATCAAAGGTTCCCCCGACAAGCACAAGGGGTTCTTTTAAAAGTGAAAGCTCATTAATGGAGGAAAAGATATTCACTCAATGATGCTAGCAGTGGTTTCAAAAGAACGTAAATCAAAATGGGAAAGATGCAGGGATAGCCGCAATGAAGCCTTCTGGATGGTCTCCATTTTTTTAAGCACCCCGAAGTCGCGATACCTCGGGCAAACTAAGTACCTTAGAGAGGATGATCTCTCGAGGAGTTTCTTTTAATTGAGATGCAGGGAAAGCAGCCTCAACCGAAAAACGGCCTGACTTAGTACGCCTCAAGGATTGGAGGTGGGCTCCACATCCTAAATCATGGCCGATATCATGCACGTAGGTGCGGACGTAGAACCCTTTGCTGCAGACCACACGAAAATCAACTTCAGTACTACGTTGATCTAAAATCTCATGGGTATAGATACGGACAAAACGAGGTTCACGCTCTACGGTTTTTCCAGCACGTGCTAACTTGTAAAGTGGAACACCCTCTTTTTTAATCGCAGAAACCATCGGTGGAATTTGATAAAAGTCCCCATCATATTTTTTAAAAGCAGCCTCCAGGGTCTCTCGATCTAAATGAGGAACAGGATGGGTTTCTAAAACTTTTCCGTCTGCGTCTTGAGAATCAGTGACCACACCGAGTTTCAGTGTACCACGATACTCCTTATCCTCGCTCATGAGGAGATCTTGAATTTTAGTGCCACGTCCTAATGTTAACATGAGGAGTCCTGTTGCTAGTGGGTCTAAGGTTCCACAATGGCCTACTTTTTTGATACCAAGAACACGCCGAACAATCGCAACGACATCATGAGAGGTCATGTGACTAGCTTTGTCAATGAGGAGAACACCATCCATAATAAAATAAAGTGAAGAGTAAGACTAATTGAGGTAGGAAGCAATGCGAGCTAGAACTGCTTTTTCAACTGATTGTAAATTCCCTGAAATACGAGCTCCAGCAGCCATGCGATGTCCTCCCCCATCATATTTTTTACAAAAAGCAGCAGCATCGAAGTGATGGCTTTTAGAGCGAAGACTTAAACGGACTGTTTCTTCAGAAAGCTCTTCAAAGAAAGCAGCAACCTCAACATCCTGTACGGAACGTAGGAGGTCAATGATCCCCTCTGTATCCTCAGGAAGAAGATGCATCGAGCGAGTGATCTCCAAGGTTAATGTAACACTAGCAATATGATGGTCTGGTGAAAATTGAGCATGAGCTAAGGCATATCTTAGCAACTCAAAACGTCGTCGTGGTTGAGAAGAATAGAGTTTTTGAGATAGTTCTCCAACATTGACACCAGCACGAACGAGCTCTGCAGCTATTTTAAAGGTGTGAGCAGAGGTATTGTGATATTGAAAAGAACCAGTATCGGTAGAGAGTGCAACATAAAGGTTCGTTGCTATCTCGGGAGTGATTGGGATAGATTTTGATAAAAATCCCTCTGCAAGCATTTCTCCGGTGGCAGGAGCTGTTGGTTCAATCCAATTTAAATGGCTAAATCTTTCATTGCTCACATGATGATCGATTGCCACCCAAAGCGGAGCGTGTGCTTTTTCCAAAAGGTCATTTCCCAATCGGCTTTTGGTCGCAGTATCCAGGACTAAAATGGCATCAAAAAATTCTGGTTCTTTTGCAGGCTTCGTGATGAAGGAGGCTCCAGGAAGGTGTAAAAATCTCTCTGGCAATCCATCTTCATTCCAGGAAGCAACAGAATGCCCTTCATTTTTCAACCAAAGTACTGCTGCAAGTGTAGAACCAAGCGCATCTCCATCTGGTCGAGCGTGACTTACTACTAAAATACGAGGTGCCTTGATTAGGGCTTCATGAATTTCCGAAAAGGAGCTTTGAACTAAAGGGGTAGAAGTAGCAATCATAATGAGAAATGCATCTGCAAAGTGAGAGTATTTAGCTGGCAGGCTCCTCGTTCACCGTTTCCTGATCGAGTTTGTCAAGTAAATCAATCACATGTATCCCACGTTCGATAGATTCATCTAATTCAAAAATAAGATGAGGGGTATATTTTAAAATAACCCGCTTTGACAATTCTTTTTGAAGAAGAGAGCGGTTTTTAGTAAGCACCTGGAGGGCTTCTTTTTTTTGTGCCCCAGTACCTAAGGCACTAATAAAGACATGAGCTCTTTTAAGGTCAGGAGTAATATCAATAGCGCGTACCGAAACAAGTGGAGCTTTAAAAAGGAGAT
>Ga0209191_1000690_pt1 | contig 24994 bp, 22 predicted proteins | sample S_130626_EF_Meta_FD_187320 | JGI IMG/M metagenome (GOLD analysis project Ga0209191, IMG submission 187320) | Freshwater microbial communities from Lake Simoncouche, Canada to study carbon cycling - S_130626_EF_MetaG (SPAdes) (version 2) | ecosystem: Environmental > Aquatic > Freshwater > Lake ...
TTTACATACGCAGGGATTTATGGGTACGATACTGCCTATAAAAGAGGGAGTAACTTTTTTGCTTATACAGTCAAGGGGGATCAAGTAGTATATAATATCCGAGCGGAAGCAATTATTTGGGATACCGCAAAAAAGGATTGGGAATTGTCTGAAGTATTGGAGCGCAAAGTAACAGCCCAAAAAGAGTTGGTGACCTATTTGCCAAATACCCATAAAAAATATCCTTTTAAACCGGTTGATTTGGAAAAGGACAAATATGCCAAAGACAAATTAACAACGCCTCAGTTAAAGAAACAGATAAAGACGGAAGCCTTAAGGGGTTCAGAAGGCTTGAATGAGTTAAAAATTGAACTTTATAGACGTGACGCCACCCCCATTACAGTATTACTTTTAACCATGATTGGGGCCATCATTGCTGGCCGAAAAGTCAGGGGTGGAAGTGGGGCGCATTTGGCAATGGGCTTTACCATTGCAGCCTTGTTTATTATCACAGATCGGTTCTCTACCATCTTCTCCACAAAGGGTAATTTACCTCCATTTGTAGCAGCTTGGATACCCAACATTATTTTTGTCTTTGTCGTCTATTATTTATACAAAAAAGCCCCTAAATAAGCATTTCTTAGTTAACTTTGTGTCCAATTTTAAATCGATTTATTAACTATAATCATTGGATATATGGAAGAGATCAAAGACAGGTTTGGTGAGAAAGCAACAGTAGCCGCTATTGAGATCAAAGAAATGCTTAAAGTGCATGGGGAAAAGAAGATTGGAGACATCACTTTAGCGCAGGTATACCAAGGTATGAGAGGTATGACTGGTCTTGTTACAGAGACAAGTTTATTAGATGCCCAAGAAGGGATTCGTTTCCGAGGTTATTCCATTCCAGAATTACAAGCAAAATTACCAAAAGTAGAAGGTGGGGATGAGCCGTTACCAGAAGGATTATTTTACCTGATGATGATTGGTGAATTACCAAACGATAGAGACGTAAAAAAAATTACAAGCAATTGGCAAAGAAGAAGCCATGTGCCATCCCATGTATTTGATGTGATAGATGCTTTTCCATTAACAGCGCACCCAATGACCATGTATGTTGCTGCTGTGATGGCTTTGCAAACTGAAAGTAAGTTTGCGCAAGGGTATGCAAAGGGGATAAACAAAAAAGATTATTGGCAATATACTTATGATGATTCAATGGACTTGATCGCAAGATTGCCAAGAATTGCTGCGTATATCTACAGAAGAAAATATAAGAACAACCAACATATTCATCCAAACGGATTATTGGATTGGGCAGGTAACCTTGCTTACATGATGGGTTATGAAGACGAGAGTACTAAAGAATTGATGCGTTTATACATGACCATACATGCAGACCATGAAGGCGGTAACGTGTCTGCGCATACTACGCATTTAGTAGGATCTGCTTTAAGTGATCCTTATTTAAGTTACGCTGCAGGTATGAATGGCTTAGCAGGTCCTTTACATGGACTTGCGAATCAAGAAGTGATCAAATGGATTTTTGAAATGCAGGAAGCGATTGGAACAGATAGTCCTTCTAAAGAGCAGATTGTTGATTATGTTAAAAAGACATTGAGTGAAGGTAAAGTCGTTCCAGGTTATGGTCACGCAGTATTAAGAAAAACAGATCCTCGTTTCACTGCGCAAATGGAATTTGGTAAAAAACATTTACCAGATGATAAATTAGTGAACACGGTTTGGAATATTTATGAAACGGTTCCACCGATTTTGGAATCATTAGGAAAAGTAAAAAATCCATGGCCTAATGTGGATGCACATAGTGGTGCATTGTTAGTGCATTATGGTATTGTAGAATATGAATTCTATACCGTTTTATTTGCAGTAAGTCGTGCTTTAGGTGTGTTGGCAAGTTTGACATGGGACCGTGCATTAGGCTTCCCATTAGAGCGTCCAAAATCTGTTACTACTGCAGCTGTAAAAGACTGGATCGACGGCGTAGGAGAAAACTTAATTTAAAAAAAATCTTGTATATAAAAAGAGCAACGATTTTTCGTTGCTCTTTTTATTGTAGAAACATTTTAAATAAGGGGAATTAGCTCAGTTGGTAGAGCGCTTGCATGGCATGCAAGAGGTCAGCGGTTCGAACCCGCTATTCTCCACAAATATTTCATTAGATTCATTATGTGGTTTAAAAGCATTTATTTTAGGATACTTGGTATCCTCTTTATTGGTTTGATTCAAAACACTTCGTTCGCTCAAATGTCAACCTTGAAGTTAACGGTAGTGGATAGTAAGTATCAATCCATCGCATTTGCCAACATCACTATTCAGATGATTGACAGTAGTATTTCCAAAAATCAAGTAGCAGACAGCAATGGGGTCGCAAATTTATTATTACAACGTGGAAAAATTTATCAGTTAAAAACCAGTGCTGTAGGATATCAAATTGACAATAGAACAATCAAATTTGAAAATTTAAATAGTTTAAAGATTCAATTGAAGGAAACGAATGGTCAGTTGAAAGAAGTTGTGGTGACCTCTAATAAACCTTTGATAAGACAAGAGGATGATAAATCGGTGGTGGATCCAGAGCCTTTAGCAGCTGCGTCAACCAATGCCTATGAGACGATGGAAAAAATTCCAGGTATTTTTATTGACCAAGATGGCAATATTTATTTAAATGGATTGTCTCCAGCAGGTATCCAGATCAATGGAAGAGAGTTAAGGATGAGTGCTTCAGATATGGCCACTTTATTAAAAAGTTTACCGCCAAGTTCTATTCAAAAAATTGAACTGGTAAGGACGCCTTCTGCAAAATACGATGCATCTGGCGGTGGTGGTGTGGTGAATATCATTTTGAAAAAAGGCATCAAGATAGGTTTAAATGGTTCCGTGAATACAGGGATGAATCAAGGGGTATATGGCAATCAATTCCTTGGGCTTACATTAAATAATACCACAGATAAATACAATTCCTATTTAAATACACAGTACAACCAGAATGACGGCTATAGTATTGTGAATACGGATCGTTTTTTATCCATCGACACGGTGTTGAAACAAACTGCAAAAACTTTAAGCCCAAATAAATCAGCCTATATTGGATTCGGCTTGGGAAGAAATTGGACAGATCGTTTTGAATTAAATTATGATGCAAGGCTGAGTGGACAATCTTTTGTGAATACCACGAATAATGAATCCTTTCTTGTGAGAAATGCAAAGCAAAACCTAAGTGCGATTGGATCATTGGTGAATAATGATGGATCCAATTTAAATTTGAATCAATCAGTAAGGTCTAAACTTAAATTGGATTCATTAGGTGGAGAATGGACGATTGATTTTTCGTATAACTTAATAAGAGCCTCAACAGATCAACAATATAACAATGCACTACTTGCTGGTGGTTTTGTTTCAAAGGGATTTGGTGATTTTTCCAATGACAGAGATTTTTATACTTATCAAACAGATTATAAAAAGAAGTGGAAAGGGGTTACCGTTGAAACAGGCGTAAAATCAAGCTTATTGTATTTTAAGAATCAAGCGAATTATCAAAAGGAGTTGAATGGGAAGAATATCAAAGATGACTTTAGAACTAGTCAATATACATTTAAAGAACAAATAAATGCAGGGTATATTCAGGGATCTAAAACCTGGGGCGCAGTAGTACTTAAAGTGGGAACTAGGGTAGAGCAGACCATCATGCAAGGCAATCAAAAAATCCCTTCTGATACATCTTTTTCATTGAACCGAACAGATGCATTTCCTTATGTGTTTTTAAGTCGTAAACTATTGAAAATTGCTGGTTATGAAATGCGAGGCTATTTAGTGTATCGTAAAACCATCAGTAGACCTAGTTATGAGTTCTTGAATCCATTTCCAAAATACATTGATCCGTTTTTATATGAAACCGGTAACCCAAGTTTAAAGCCTCAATTCACTTCTAATTACGAGGCCAATATCAGTGTGGATGACAAACCTATCTTTGCTTTTGGGGTCAACGAGACCAAAGACATTTTTACAAATGTGTTGTATCAATCGCCTGCTAATAAACAAATTTCTTATCGTACTTATGATAATTTAGGTAAAAGCAGAGAGACTTATTTTAGAGGGATTGCAGTGATACCTCCGGGTAAAGCTTTTTTTGCAGTGGTAGGGGCGCAATTAAACCACAATGTTTATAATGGTGTGTATGAACAAAAACCAATCGTTTTTGATAAAGCTACATGGACATTCTTTACTTTCCAATCCTTGAAATTAGATAAGCTGTCTACCTTCACCATCAATGGATTTTGGAGAACCAATGGCCAACAACAATTTTATGAATTGGATAATTTTGGTCAATTGAATAGTTCATTGAACCGACAATTTTTGAATAAAAAATTAACCGTGACTTTATCCATGAACGACATCTTCTTTACCAATAAAAATACATTCACCTTAAGACAGGGTAGTATTTATGCAGTTGGGTTTAGAGAAAATGATACTCGAAGATTCGGGATCAATATCCGCTATAATTTTGGCATCAAACCAAAAGAACAAAAATTAGACATGTTGGATGCAGATGTAAAAGTCAACTAAACAAAATAGTTGATTATTTACTTATTGCTTCAATCAGGGCATAGATACTCATCGAGCCCATCAATACAACCACAAGCCAGCCAGCCAATTCGATCCATAATGGGTACTTGTATTGTTTTAATACAGGAATTTTTCGGCTTGCAATTAACATGATCGCTAATGCAAATGGTAAAATGAAACCATTGATTAATCCAGCAAAAAGTAATAATTCCTTAGGTTTCCCTATCCAAATAAAAATACAAGTTGAAATAAGTATAAATCCACTTATAGATAATCGTTCATGGTTTAAAAATGGGATGTCTAATTTTTTGATAAATGAATAGGAGGTATATGATGCGCCTATCACGGATGAAATAGCCGCGCTCCACAATACAATACCAAATACAAATAAGCCCCATCTGCCTCCTGCAGTTTCAAAGACAGTAGCTGCTGGATTATTTTTATCTAAATGCACGCCTTGAGACACCACACCCACCACTGCTAAGAACAATATAAAACGCATGAAAGAGGAGATGAGAATACCCCTGCTCGCACTTTTGGTAACAAAGCCTAAGTGCTCAGGCCCAACCATCCCTGCGTCAACCAATCGATGTGCCCCTGAGAAGGTAATATAGCCACCTACCGTGCCACCCACAATGGTGACAATCGCTAGTAATGAAATTTGTTCTGGCACAAAACTATGTTGCACTGCATCGAGAATGGGTGGGTTTGCAGCATACACTATTAATAAAGTCAAACTTATTTTTACGATTCCTAGAATTTTGGTGAGGCGGTCTAACATTTTTCCAATCTCATCTACCCAAAAAATCACAATAGCAATCACACCACTTAAGATGGCCCCTTTTGCAAAGCTGATCCCAGTTAATAAATTGAGTGCAAGTCCACAACCAGCAATATTGCCAATATTAAATGCAAATCCACCAACTACAATGGATAAGGATAAAAGATACCCAAGTCCCGGAAGTAATAAATTCGCAATTTCTTGTGCACGCAATCCACTTAATGTAATGGCTCTCCAAATATTAATTTGTGCACCAAAATCTAGAAGGATAGACACTAAAATGACAAATCCAAAACTAGTAAGTAGCTGTTCTGTATAAAAAGAAGTTTGTGTTAAAAAGCCTGGTCCAATGGATGAATTGGCCATCAAAAATGCAGCACCTAAACTTATCCCAGTCAAAGAGGGAACGGTTGATTTTGAATTAAGGTTGTTTGATTTCAATCTTGTATTGTTGTAATGTATTGAATAACTGTTCTGCGATTGCTAATGCTGCAGTATGATCTCCATGAATACAAATCGTTTCTGCATTGACTGCAATCATGGTGCCATCATCTGCTTGAATCTCTTGATCCAACACCATGGACAATACTTGCTTTGCCGATTCAATTGGATCTGTGATCAATGCATGATCCAAATACCTTGGGGTTAATTGTCCGTTGGCTTGATAGGTCCTGTCTGCAAAAACTTCTTGCACAGATCTTAAACCGATTGCCCTAGCTTCTTTAATTGTATGACTTCCACTCAAACCATATAACATAATGGAAGGATCAATGGCTTGTATGGTTTGTGCAACAATCTTACTTGATAAAGCATCTTTTGCACAATCATTATATAAGGCCCCATGTAATTTGATGTGATGGATCTTACAACCCATTTGGTTGGTTATTTTTTCAAACACACTAATTTGATCACTTATTAATTCAGCGAGTTCAACTAAAGAAATACTTTGTGATAGTCGACCAAAATTTTCTCTGTCATTGTAACTAGGATGTGCACCTATAGCCACATTATTTTCTAATGCTAATTCGATGGTTCTTTTGATGATATCCTCATTTCCTGCGTGGTAACCACATGCAATATTAGCGCTACTAATGAATGGCATGAATGAAGCATCATTAAGCATACCCTCTCCCATATCACAATTGATGTCAATGGATAAACCAGGACTGTATTGATCGATAGAGTTGATGTGCTGTTTGAACATTTGTAATGCTTAACTTAAATGGACATTGGTTATTTAGTTGCGCAAGCCTAGGTAAATCTACCAAAATTATTTGACCCAAATTCGCATAACCTCCAATGGTTTGATGATCAGCCATTAAGACAATGATTTGACCATTTGGTAGTAATTGTATTGTACCCATTGTGACCGCACTAGAAAGGTATTCTTTTGGTGCTGATAGATGGATAGCTGGCCCATTGAATAAATAGCCCATACGATTGGATTTTGCATCAATCGTGAATGATGCTTGCATTAAAACTTGAATGGATGCGGGGTCTAAATCATTCCATGCTGGCCCAGGAATGAACCTTATTTCGTGCTCATTAAATAAATTCTTTTGAACCTGTTGAATGGTATTTTGCTTGAATGGATTAATTGAGATATCTATTTCGGTAGCCTTGTGAATGAGAAAATGATCCCCTTTATTGATAGTCGTTTGGAAACTACTAAAACTATTGAGCCATTTTTTACTTTCATCCAGCTTGCCTTTAAATGCTAGATAACAAGAACGACCTTCAATTGGTTGAAGAAAACTTAGCTGGTCTTTAGGATATACTTGAATGGGTGTATTCAGTGCAACACTTTTATCGTTGATCACTGGAACAAAATTTGCGCCACAAATACAAATAAACATAGTCTCTTCGAATTCAAAAACAGAAGCAGGAAAATGCAATTCAAAAACTGGGTTGTTTAAATCATTGTCTAAAATCGTATTCGCCAATTGCGCAGATAAAAAATCCATCGGTCCGCTAGGTTGAATGCCCAGATGCTGAAATCCGAACCTGCCTGCATCGATGATGCGATCCGAAATGCCCTTCTTGATAATTTTAATCGACATCTTCATGGGCGTTTAAGGTGTGGAACAATTCCAAATCAATTGGCTTAAATTTTACTTGATCTCCTGCTTTGAATAGGGTGAGTGTGGTACTTGTAGGATCAAATATTTTAATAGGCGTACGTCCAATAATTTGCCATCCACCAGGAGAGTTCATTGGGTAAATGCCAGTTTGTTTCCCTGCGATACCTACACTGCCTGCAAGTACTTTTGATCTTGGCGATGGATGTCTTGGTAATTGAATAGCATCTGGCACATCACCCATGTAAGCAAAACCTGGTAAAAAACCCAAGCAGTATACCGTATAAATTTTATCACTATGTTGTTGTATCAATTCATCCATGCTGCAATTAGAAGCTTTGACTGCATTTTGTAAATCAATGCCTAAACTCGCGTCATAACAAACAGGAATCTCGATGATCGATTTATTTTTGATCGCATTCAAACTTTTTTTTGATGCATTAAATTTTTCTAAAATTGTATGAGCGAATAAAAAAGGATTCGAATCAAATTGGAGGATATCATAGACCAATGTTAAAGTATCATATGCAAGTATAATATCCTTTATCCCATTTACTTTCTCATCCATCATAAATTGGGTGAATTCCAATAAATTTGCATCTAAGTCCTTTAATTGCCCTGTATTTATTTTGTATACAATAGCGTGGTCTCCAAGTAATTGTATTTGAAATGTAGGTCGCTGGCTTTGCATTCCTAAACTTACCATTTTTTAAGACAATTCATTGTATATTTATTTGTAATAAATTGTTGTTTATGAAAAGAGGTGTATTCATTTTAGGCTTTCTGAGCCTTATTGTGCTCAATGGACATAGTCAGTTCATTCAAACAATGACCAGTGCGGATGGACGTTTTTTACTTAATAAAATTGAAGCCCCCTTGCTAGCGTCGGAACAAATTAAAAAAACACGGTCTATAGATACTGTTTATTTTAATGATCAAATTCAATTTCAAAAAATTGAAGGCTTTGGGTATACTTTAACAGGAGGCAGCGCTTATTTATTACATCAGATGCCCCTTCAAAATCGTGCGGCTATTTTAAAAGAGCTATTTGGGCAAGGGCCTAATGACTTAAATATAAATTATTTAAGAATAAGTATTGGGGCTTCCGATTTGGATGCAACGGTATTTAGTTATGATGATTTAAACGAAGGTGAAGTAGATCCAGATTTAAAAAAGATGTCTATTGCTAAAGACCAGGAATATTTAATTCCAATATTGAAAGAGATTCAAACCATTCAGCCCAATTTAAAATTAATTGCTTCCCCATGGAGTCCACCTGTATGGATGAAAGACAATGGAAAATCAAAAGGTGGTCATTTGCTTGCAAAATATTATGAAACCTATGCACAATATTTTGTAAAGTACATTCAATTGATGCGCGCAGAGGGCTTGCAAATGAATGTAGTCACTATTCAAAATGAACCAGAACATGGCGGCAATAATCCAAGTATGTTAATGACTGCAGTGGAGCAAAATACATTTATAAAAAATCATTTAGGTCCTGCATTTAAAAAACAGGGTATACAAACTGAAATTGTTATTTGGGATCACAATGCAGACAATCCAAATTATCCGATTCAGATTTTGAATGATTCGCTTACAAGGTCTTTTATAAGTGCTTCTGCATTTCATTTGTACCTAGGCCATGAGTCTGCTTTGTCAAAACTACATCAAGCGCATCCAGACAAGAAGATTTATTTTACCGAACAATGGACAGGTGCGAAAGGTAGTTTTGAGGGAGATTTTATGTGGCATATGCAGCATATTGTCATTGGTACCATGTCTAATTGGTGTAGTATGGTATTGGAATGGAATTTAGCCAATGACCCAACATATGGCCCGCACACGCCTGGTGGATGTACAGCATGCCTAGGGGCTTTAACCATTACTGGATCTGATTTAAAGCGCAATGTGAGTTACTATATTATTGGACAGGTTGCGCCATTTATACCTGCAGGATCTGCTCGTATTCAAACAACATCATCTAATACGCAAATTCAATCTATTGGCTTTAAAAGACCCGATGGTAAAAAAGTATTGGTTGCTTTAAATACTGGAAAGGAAGCAGTATTTACAATTGATTTTGAGCAGAAAAAATATAACTTTACGCTGCCCGAAAAAGCTGCTTCGACGATTGTCTGGTAAACTTTAATTGAAATTTTAAAATGGAATTTATGAAAAGAGTACACTTAACTATAGTGGGAATACTATTTGTTTTTATTGGATTTGCTCAAGTGAATAAGGAGGCTAAAATGCATCAGTTTGTGAATACATTGATGTCCAAAATGACATTAGAAGAAAAATTAGGACAATTGAATTTACCTGCTTCTAGTGATTTTGTAACTGGTGCAGTAAGTAGTTCTGATATTGCAGACAAAGTGAAAGCAGGTAAAGTGGGTGGAGTTTTTAATATTCGTTCTGTTACTAAGATTAAAGAATTACAACAATTTGCAGTCAATAATTCAAGACTGCATATACCATTGTTATTTGGGATGGATGTGATACATGGGTATAAAACAATTTTCCCAATTCCATTAGGGATGTCTGCCACATGGGATATGGAATTGATAAAACGTTCTGCAAGTATTGCAGCGAGCGAAGCGAGTGCAGATGGGATACAATGGACATTTTCTCCAATGGTCGATTTGACAAGAGATCCAAGATGGGGTAGAGTTTCAGAAGGGAATGGGGAAGATGCTTTCTTAAGTAGTGCCATTGCAAAAGCGATGGTTCATGGCTATCAGGGAGATGATTTAGCTGCACCAAATACTATTTTGTCTTGTGTAAAGCATTATGCATTATACGGCGCTGCAGAAGGGGGAAGAGATTACAATACAACAGACATGAGTCGAGTGAGAATGTACAATGAATACTTTCCTCCATATAAAGCAGCAGTAGATGCTGGTGTTGCTTCTGTGATGATGTCATTCAACGAAGTGGATGGGATTCCTGCTTCTGGCAATAAATGGTTAATTGATCATGTATTGAGAAAGCAATGGAAATTTGATGGCTTTGTGGTGTCAGATTATACAGGTATTCCAGAAATGACGAATCATGGCGTGGGTGATTCCCAAACAGTGAATGCCATGTCTTTGAATGCCGGCGTAGATATGGATATGGTGGGCGAAGGTTTTTTAAATACCATGAAAAAATCATTACAAGAAGGTAAAGTGACTTTAGCACAAATCAATAAAGCTTGTGAGCGTATATTGATTTCAAAATATCAATTAGGTTTATTTGATGATCCATACAGGTATTGTAACGAACAAAGATCTGCCACAGAAGTTTTTACGGCTGCGAATAGAGCTGAAGCAAGAAGAATTGCAGCACAAAGTTTTGTCTTGTTAAAGAACAACAATGTTTTGCCTATTGCTGCTGGTAAAAAAATTGCCTTAGTTGGACCCCTTGCGAATGCGAAAGAAAATATGACAGGGACATGGAGTGTGGGTGCAGATAATTCAAAATCAATTAGTCTATTAAAAGGACTTACAGATGCGGTAGGTAATAATGGTAAACTGGTTTATGCAAAAGGATCAAATTTAGAAGATGATCTTGAATTGCAAAAACGCCAAACATTATTTGAAAAAGATATTGCACGTGATAATCGATCTGCAGATGCTATGATTCAAGAAGCATTAGCAGTAAGTGCGGATGCAGATGTGATTGTAGCAGCTTTAGGGGAGGGTGCAGAAAGTAGTGGAGAGAGTGCCTCTAAATCCAATATAGATATTCCAGAAGCGCAAAAGCGATTGTTGAAGGCCTTGGTTGCAACAGGAAAACCAGTTGTATTGGTATTGTTCAATGGTCGCCCTTTGACATTGACTTGGGAAAATGAAAATGTGCCTGCCATTTTAGATGTATGGTTTGCTGGCTCAGAGGCGGGAGATGCTATTGCAGATGCCTTATTGGGGAAGGTGAATCCTTCTGGAAAGTTAAGTATGAGCTTCCCTCAGAATGTTGGACAAATTCCTTTGTATTACAATCATAAAAACACAGGCCGTCCTTTAACTGGAAAATGGTTCTCTAAATTTCAATCTAATTATATTGACGTGTCTAATGAGCCATTATATCCATTTGGTTATGGATTAAGCTATACACAATTTGAATATGGTGACTTAAAATTATCTTCAACTAAATTGAAAGGCAATCAAAAGTTAACTGTTACAGTTCCAGTAAAGAATATCGGTAACTATGCTGGTAAAGAAGTGGTTCAATTGTATATAAGAGATGAAGTTGGATCTATTACAAGACCTATCAAAGAATTAAAAGGGTTCGAAAAAATTGAATTAGTAGCAGGTGAAACCAAGGAAGTTGTCTTTGAAATCACACCTGAGTTACTTAAATTTTATAACTCAGATCTAAAATTTGATTGGGAGTCAGGTGATTTTCAAATCATGGTTGGTCCAAATTCAAGAGATGTAAAAGCGGTTAAAGTGAATTGGGTAAAGTAGTAGGAATCAATTCTGCCAATTTACCAAGAACCATACAATCCATCTTTAAGTGCTTTTTGATATTTTTTATCATTAAATGAATACAGGAAAGGGGCTTTATGTGCGCCTCCTTTTCGGATCTCACTTAATTTATTCAATATATCAAAACCTAACATTTTTCGTTGAAAATTTCGACGATCTAATTTGCGATCTAAAATTGTTTCATATAATTTTTGCAATTCAGGCATCGTGAATTTTTTGGGCATCAAGTTCCTGCCAATAGGTAAATAGGCTAGTTGAGACCTAAGCGCTTCCAAGGCTTTTAATACAATCGCCTCATGGTCCATCATTAAGTGACTTAACTTATTGATATCAATCCATTCGGTTGGTTCTTCTGAAACGACCGCTTTTAAATTTTCGTCAGAAAAATCAATCAATGCATAAAATCCAATGGTGATGAACCTTTGTAATAGCCAGTTGTCTTTAGGGATTTTAATACCATATTCAAGGTATCTATTTTGATGAATGCTGGCATCAGACCTATTTGGATCGCCAAACACATTAAACTGTTGTAAAAAAATATGTTGAACGCCTGTTCTTTCCTGTAAAACTCTATCGGCAGCATGTTCAATGGGTTCATTTTTTTTAATAAAACCCCCAGGCAAAGCCCATTTATTTGAATTTTCTACTTTCAACAATAGTACTTTAAGTACGTTCTCTTGAAATCCTAAAATGACGCAATCTACTGAAATGCCAGGTTGGTATATTTTATCCCCCTTTTCTAATAATAATTTTTTTCTGCCTGAAATTTGAATGCTTTTAGCCATAATTTAAAGATAAAATATTTTGATTAAATGTGGTATATTTTTTATATTGTGTCATATTAACGCAATGATTCAACTATCTCATTAAAATAAGCCATCATGAAATCAAGAAGACATTTCTTACAACAAGCCGCAGCATTAACCGCAGGTGGCGCATTATTAAGTCATTCGAGTTGGGCTGAAAGTCTTTTTAAAGCAAAAAAACTACCAGAAACAGGCATTCAATTATTTACGATTTTAATGCAAATGGAATCTGATCCTGTGGGTTCTTTACAAAAAGTAGCTGCTGCAGGGTATAAAAATATTGAATCTGCTTTTAATAAACCAGGCAGTTTTTATGGCAAAAAACCTAAAGAGTTTAAAGCGCTTGTACATGATATGGGAATGGAATGGCGTTCACATCATGTAGTTGGTTCGCCTATGAAACCACCTCCTAATTTTAAAATACCAATGGGACCTGATGGGAAACCAATGAGTTTTCCTAAGATGATGACTTTAAAAGACAATGGCCAGGAATTAGTTGACTTAGTTGCAGAAGCAGGCATACCTTATATCGTATGTGCTAGCATTGGTATAGATACAGGGGAGGAGATCAAAAAATCAGCTGAAATTTTACAGCAAACTGGGGAGCTTGCTAAAAAAGCAGGCTTGCAATTGGCGTATCATAATCATGCTTCTGAGTTTGATGTAACAGATGGAATTGTTTCATATGATTATTTCACTTCCCAGATTTCTGCCGATCTTTTAAAATTAGAATTGGATTTAGGCTGGGTATTTAAAGCTGGTAAGAATCCGGTTGATCTATTTAAACAACATAAGGGTCGTATTCCATTATTACACATTAAGGATATGACTGCTACTGGTGAAATGGTCCCTTTTGGAAACGGAGTATATGATTTTAAAGCAACATTTAATAATTTAGATATTGCTGGTGTGGATTATTTTTTCCTTGAACAAGATTTCCCACAAAAACCTTTTGAAGCCATTGTGACTTCTGCCAATAATTTCAATCAATTCAAAAAGACGCTATAATTCATTAGCCCTTTATTTATTTAAAGGATAAAATATCGACCGGTCATTAAAAGCCTTTAAAAAAATTAAGGTTTAAAAATAAATAGACTTATAACAAAACAGCCCTTAAAATTTAAGGGCTGTTTTATGAGGTAGTTATTTAATTGATCGTTTGTTCGGTTATTTTTCCTGTCGTCTTATGCTTGAGAATTAATTTCTTTGCGCCATAATGGGTCATCTCTTCTTTTACTAAATAATGATCGGCATCGTATTCAACTAAATGACTTTCTTTCGTTAAGCCTTCTTTCCCTCTCCAGATATCCAATTGAACAGGTTCCCATAATTTTGATTTAGCCGACTTGTAGGCTGCATCTAAAATACAATTCACCACATAACCATCATAAAATGTTTCTTTTGGTGCTTCCCCTTTTTCAATGGAGTTGAACATATCCATGAACATGTGATTGTATCCAAGTTCATTCAATTCATCTCCCACTGGGAACAACCAGCCTCTATCACTTTCTGCTTTTTCTGCAATATAGTCACCACCTTTACCGGTTGTAAACATCTCAAAGCCTGTTCTTAAAAAACTATTGATCCAAATAGTTCCTTCTGTACCCATCACTTCGTCTCTTAAATCTAATCCACCTCTAAAAGTCCAACTCACTTCAAATTGTCCAATTGCACCGTTCTCATATTTTACTAATCCAATGGCATGGTCTTCGGCCTCAATGGGTTTCACTTGCGTATCTGCCCAACACATCACTTCTATAGGTTTGATATCCTTACCAATATAACTTCTTGATATTTCTACGCAATGACAACCTAAATCTAAAATACATCCACCACCAGCTTGTTCAATATCCCAAAACCATTCACTGTGCGGCCCAGGATGTGTTTCTCGGGACTTTGCCCACAATACGCGACCCAATGCACCTTCTTTCACACTTTGATTGGCTTTGATAAATTTAGGGGTATACACAAGATCTTCTAAATAACCATTGAAGATGCCTGCTTCTTCTACAGCAATCAACATGCGTTTTGCTTCGGCGCCATTTCGGCCAAGTGGCTTAGTGGTCATCACAGCTTTTTTATGTTTGCAACACATCATCACTGCCGCTTCGTGTAAATTATTAGGTAAGGAGATGCAAACAATATCTACATCTGGATGCGCAATGGCTTCTTCCATTTCGGTGGTCCAGTGTGCACAATTGTAATCAGTTGCAAATTTCTTCGCTGATTCTTCACGGCGTGCATAAATACTTACCACTTTGTCTTTACTTCTGTAGCCTTGTAATGCATCTGCATAAAAACGGCCAATAAACCCAGCACCTAACATTGCGATTCTCATAATTGAAAGAATGAATAATGAAAAAATAAAAGTATAAAAAAAGCCTACCCAAGGGGATAGGCTTTGAAAAATTTTGAATTAAGCTGCTTCGACTTCTTTTTTCTCTTTAAAGAATAAGATAAAAGCAATCAATACTGCACCTGCAATTGCTGCTGGTGTTAACCAGATACTTGTCCAGTTGTGGCCAGTGGCATCTGCTAGTTTATTTTGCTCTACAACAAATCCGCTATAGTTGGTTCCAATGAACATCCCCACACCATAAGTAGCAAATGTAAATAAACCTTGCGCTGCATTTTTGATATTTTCACCTGCCTTCTTTTCTGTATACATATAACCAGTCACAAAGAAGAAGTCATAGCAAATACCGTGTAAAATAATACCTGCATACAACATCCAGCTTGCATCCATATTACCGTATGCAAAACATACATAACGTAATACCCATGCACTGATACCAAAAATCAACATATTTTTAACGCCAATTTTATTGAATAAGAAAGGGATGGCTAAAATAAAAATCGCTTCTGACATTTGCCCCATTGTCATTTTTCCAGCCGCATTATCTAAACCAATTTCATTTAAAAAAGAATTAGCAAATCCATAATAAAAAGACAAAGGAATACAAATTGCGATAGCCGAGATAAAAAAGATTAAGAATGATTTATTCTTTAATAATACAAAGGCATCTTTTCCTAGAATAGCACCCATCGAAGATGGGGTACCTGCTGCTTTTGGAGGTGTATTTGGTAAAGCAAAACTCAATACACCTAAAGCGGCAGAAATACCAGCAGCAACAATGAATGTACCCTCGGTTTTTTCAATACCCAATTGGCTAATCACTAAACCAGCAGCAATCCAACCTAAGGTTCCAAAAACGCGGATCCATGGGAATTGCTTTCCTGGATCGGTCATCTGTGCAAAAGCCACACTATTACTTAAAGCAATAGTTGGCATGTATAATAAAGAGTAGACAAGTATCACCCAATAAAAACTAGTATTATCAACTTTAGTTGCGTAAAAAAGTAAAGCGGCACCTACTAGATGCAATACACCCATAATTTTTTGAGCAGCAAAAAAACGATCTGCAATCATGCCTACAAAGAAGGGAGAAATGATGGTCGCAATTGCACCAGCACCATAGGCAGCTCCAATGGCCACACCTGATGCACCTAATTTTTCACCCATATAAGTACCCATTGTTACATACCAAGCACCCCAAATGTAATATTGGAGAAACATCATTAGAGATAATAATACACCTGTTTTTAATTTCATATTTTTTGTTTTAAACGTTGGTTATTTTTAAGCGAATTCAATATACAAACTAAATTGTAAAAAGGACACAATGAAGGGGCAAAAAAATACCCCACTCAGGGTGATGAGTAGGGCACTAAAGTATTTTGTCGGGATGTTTAGGCGTCTAGTGCTTGAAGGATATCGTTTAAGATATCTTCCTCATGTTCCAAGCCTACCGAAATTCTAATGAGTCCTGGTGTAATCGCAACGGCTTGTCTTTCTGCTTCGGAAAGTCTTGAATGGGTGGTACTCGCTGGGTGCGAAGCAATACTTCTGGTATCCCCAAGGTTCGCAGTTAAGGAAAGCATTTTAAGACGGTTTAAAAATACGCGTCCTGCTTCCAAACCTCCTTTCAATTCAAAGCAAACGATACCGCCACCATCTTTCATTTGCTTGATTGCAATGGCATGTTGTGGATGAGATTGAAGGAAAGGATATTTTACAAAATTAATTTTTGAATGTCCTTCTAATTTTTGTGCAATTGATAAAGCAGACTTACTATGTCTTTCCATTCGAACTTCTAAGGTTTCTAAACTCTTGCTCAATACCCATGCATTGAAAGGAGAGAGGGATGGCCCTGTATTTCTGCAGAATAAATAAATCTCATGAATCAATTCCTTTTTGCCTAAGACAGCGCCACCTAGAACCCGTCCTTGTCCATCAATCCACTTGGTGGCAGAATGAACTACAAGGTCTGCACCAAGATCAATTGGAGTTTGACCAATTGGCGTTGCAAAACAATTGTCCACATTTAAAATGACATTGTGTTTCTTGGCGATGGTGCTAATCATTGCAATATCTAATACTTCAAGACCAGGATTGGTAGGGCTCTCCAAATAAATCATTTTTGTATTCGGTTGTATCGCTGCTTCCCATTCAGCTGCAGTCGCACCTGCCGATACATAACTATATTCCATGCCATATTTTGGAAGGTATTTAGATACCACATTATGGGTGCTTCCAAAAATAGCATTACAAGATAAAAGGTGGTCTCCTTTTTTCAACAAAGCCATAAAAGAACCAAACACCGCACTCATGCCACTAGCTGTTGCGAAGCCTGCTTCTGCATGCTCCAACACTGCCAAACGATCCACAAATTCTTGCACATTTGGATTCGAGAAACGGCTATAAATATTATCATCTGATTCATCGGCAAAAGCAGCACGCATCGACTCTGCTTCATCAAAACAAAAACTACTTGTTAGAAACAAAGGACTTGAATGTTCACCCTCTGCAGTTCTTTCTATTTGTGTACGAATTAATTTAGACTGATCGTGTTTCATGAATACAAAATAAAAAATTATAAAATTTCAACCTCCCAAGTAATCACTGCACCAGCGGCTCTTAAAGTTTCAGCCACTGAACAATATTTATCAATAGACAAAGCACAAGCTTTTTCTGCTTTTTCTTTAGACATTGAACCTTTTAATTTAAAAACAACATGCACTGTTTCCCATAAAGCAGGTTCTTTTCCAACGGCGCGCTCTCCACTAATTTCCATTTCGTAATGCTCGATGGTTTCTTTTTGCTTCTTCAAAATCATCACTACATCTACACCACTACATCCACCTAATGCACTTAATAAAGCTTGCATTGGTCTTACACCTTTGCCATGACCACCTTGGTCCTCAGGAATATCCATCGTCATCACCTGGCCTGTTTCATCTAATGTTTGAAATTGATAATCGGAATCGGTGCGCTTAAGAGTGATCTTTGCCATTTGATTGATTTGTGTCGTAAATAGGAATTATAAATATTGTACCTTTACAAAGGTAATTCAAATAGCCACTTAGTTAGCACAAGAAAGCGATAAAATGGACCCAGTCATCTATAAATACCATCAACCTTTTACCCTTGAATCCGGTATCAGTTTGCCAAAGCTCAAAATAGCCTACCATTATTACGGGGAATATACGCCTGGTAAAAAAGTAGCCTGGGTTTGTCATGCACTTACAGCGAATTCGGATGTAGCTGATTGGTGGAAAGGCTTAGTGGGGGAGGATGCCATCATTAACCCCAATGATTATTTTATTGTTTGTGCGAATATCATTGGATCATGTTATGGATCAACAGGGCCTTTGAGTGTGGATGACTTAGACACTAGGCTTGATCAATTTCCAATGATCACCATTCGAGATATGGTGAAGGCACATATTTTATTAAGACAACATTTAGGCATTGAATCTATCGACCTTTTATTGGGTGGAAGTATGGGTGGATACCAGGCTTTAGAATGGGCTATTATGGAGCCTACTGTGATTCAAAAAATGTTTTTGATTGCCACAACAGCTGCTGAAAGCGCATGGGCGATTGCCATACATACGGCACAAAGATTATCGATAGAGGCTGATACTACATGGAAGGATGCCAAACCAAATGCAGGAGCTAAAGGATTGAAAGCGGCAAGGGCAATAGGGATGTTGACCTATCGTAACTATGACATCTTCAAAGAAAAACAAACCGATGCAGATGCAGAAAAAACAGATGATTTAAAAGCAGCGTCTTATATTAGTTATCAGGGTGATAAATTAGTGAATCGATTTAACGCATATAGTTATTGGTTGCTCACAAAGTCCATGGATAGTCATCAACTTGCGCGCGGTCGCGGGGGAGATTTATCGGTTACTTTGGCATCCATACAAACACCAACTTTAATTATTGGAATTAATAGTGATATTTTATGTCCATTGGCCGAACAAAAATTCATGGAAGCACATATGCCAAATGCTACTTTGGTAGCTATAGACTCTATGTATGGTCATGATGGATTTATTATTGAAACAACACAAATCACTTCACATTTAAGAGCATGGCTTAGTAGCTTATTTTAATTTGAGGCTATCATCAACACAATAAAAATTTTGACTATGGGAATTTTAAGACAATTTGGAGAGTACTTATTTATCAAGAAAAGAGATCCAAATCAGCCGAGGACACAATGGATGAAATACATGCATGGCATGAATCGTATTTCATTATTGATTTTTATTTTCGCAATCCTATTTACTTTATTTAGGGTATTTATCCTGCCGCTTTTAAAATAAGGCGACTACCATTAAAGTCTATTAAGCATTTAATTTTTCTTCAGTGTTTCCTGAATAATCTTAGCAGCGACTTCTGTGGCTTTTTGTCCAGTGGTCAATGCTTGCTTTAGCGCCGCATAATCTGCTTTGATAGCGGCTTGTTTTGCAGGATCTTCCAATAATTTTTTCAATTCAATGGATAGGTGCTGTGTTGTTAAGTCTTCTTGAATTAATTCCTTCACCACTTCCTTGTCCATGATTAAATTGACCAAGGCGATAAATTTAATTTTGACAAATCGTTTAGCCAATGCTAAAGTAATTGGGTTGCCTTTATAACAAACAATTTCTGGGACATTTAACAATGCAGTTTCTAAAGTAGCAGTGCCACTTGTTACTAGTGCAGCTTTACTATGTTGTAAAATAGCATAGGTATTCGCAGCGACTACATGCACATTGGGTAAATTAGGAATGAGTGTATTGAACCAAGCAGTGTCTATACCAGGTGCTTGCGCAACTACAAAGTATTCATTCGGAAATTCCTTTGCAACAGAAAGCATGATGGGTAATTTTTTTTGAATCTCTTGTTTGCGACTGCCAGGTAATAAAGCAATCAATGATTGGTTTTGTAATTGTGGTATTGGATGTGCTAATGGTTCAAGTGCATCCATCACTTCCATCAATGGATGGCCAATATAATCTACTTCCCAATCCCATCTATCTTTAAAATATTTTTTTTCAAAAGGGAGGATGCATAATAAACGATCAATCGATATACGCATGGCAGGCACCCTGTTTTCTTTCCATGCCCATACTTGCGGCGCAATAAAATACACCACTTTCAATCCTTTTTCTTTTGCCCATTTTGCAATGCGTAAATTAAAGCCAGGATAATCGATACAAATTAAAACGTCTGGTTCAAATGCGGTGATGTCTTTTTTACAGAATGCGATATTGGATAAAATGGTCCTTAAATTCATCAACACTTCTACAAAGCCCATGAAAGCAAGGCTGCGATAATGTTTCACAAGATGTCCTCCTGCCTCTTGCATCAAATCTCCACCCCAACATTGTATTGTTGAAGAGGGATCATTCTTTACAATGGCTTTGATCAAATTAGATCCATGTAAATCGCCGCTAGCTTCGCCAGCTATGATATAATATTTCATCTATAAAAACCATTTAGCTGCAATAGCCGCTATTGCATAAATACAGGTGGTGAAAAATATGCCTTTCGCAGTCTTATCAATTTGTTTTTGAAAAAAGAAAGTCAATGCAGCAGCGTTTAATAAAAGCGACACACTGATCATCGCAGAAAGAATAGATTTTTGACTTGCCAATAAATCAATAAAAGTTTGTACAGGAATCATGCTAAATTTCCATTGATAGAATCCAGCAAAGCCCAGAAAGGGTAGTGCTAAACCTATCATGACACCAAGGATATAATTGTCTTTCTCTAATTGCATTGATTTACCATTTCCATTTTTTACTTAATTGTGCTTTCAATACATGGTTGGTCAAATCAAATTGAACAGGTACCACGCTTACGTAATTATTTTTAAGTGCCCAGACATCGGTGTCTTTTGACTTATCAAAGTTGACGAATTCACCAGTAAGCCAGTAATATTTTTTACCATGAGGATCGGTACGCTCAACAAATTTCTCATCATATTTTGCATAAGCCTGTTTGCAAATTTTAATCCCTTTAATCATTTTAGTAGCTACTTTAGGAATATTCACATTCAAGCATAAATGTTTGTCCAATTTTTTATCAGCCAACACATGTTCAACAATGATGCGGGCATAATGGCTAGCTGCAGTAAAATCTGCATCAATACCAAGGTCTAATAAACTAAAACCAATACTAGGGATACTTTCGATAGATGCTTCTAATGCTGCAGACATCGTTCCAGAATAAATCACGTTAATGGAATGGTTTGCTCCGTGGTTGATGCCACTCAAACAAATAGTTGGTTTACGATGCAACACTTTGTCTACCGCTAATTTTACACAGTCCACTGGTGTGCCACTACAAGAATAAGCTTCTACGGTAGGATCCTCATCCCAATGTACTTTGGTCAATCTTAAATGTTGGCCTAATGTAATGGCGTGCCCCATGCCACTTTGTGGTTTATCTGGTGCTACTACTACGACCTTGCCCAATCCTTGGACTGCTTTTACAAGTGCATGTATACCAGGTGCACCGATGCTATCATCGTTGGTAATTAATATAACGGGTTGATCCTTTTTTTCTTTAGCCATACTGCAAGTTACCAAGAAGGGGGATGGCCTCAAAAAAATAAATTGCTAAATAAATTTGGAAAAACTAAAATAATTAGTAAATTGCACTAAAATTATTAGTTATGTCATACGCAGGAAAGAATTTAAAATTCATCAGAAAGCAACGTGATTGGACTCAAGAAGAGTTAGCCAACCAACTTCAAATCAAGCGTTCACTAGTGGGTGCCTATGAGGAAGGCAGGGCAGAGCCGAGACTAGAAGTGCAGGAAGCCATTTGTGCTTTATTTAATATTAGTTTGGAGATTTTCTTATTTCAAGATCTATCTCAGATGGAGGAATTTGACTTGAATCAAGGGTACAATATGGGAGGCTCTTATTTAGAGCGTCGTCGTTCACTTAAATCCGATCCTTCGAGTAGTGCCGCTATTGTATCTTTTGTGCCTGTAAAAGCTGCTGCAGGATACTTGGCTGGTTATGCTGACCCTGAATTCATTGATGAGTTAAATACCTTCACCTTGCCTATGTTGGCTCCAGGTGAATACCGCGCATTTGAGATTGTAGGAGACAGTATGTTGCCAACCCCTAGTGGAAGTGTGATTGTAGGTGAGCGCGTGGCGAGTCTAAAGGACGTAAAAAGCAGTAATACCTATATCGTTATTTCAAATACAGACGGCGTAGTCTATAAACGTATCATTACCAACGATGATCGTTCGGTGGATACCATTGGAGAGAAGCTTACTTTGTTGAGTGACAATCCTTTATACGAGCCATATCAAGTAAATACCAAAGACATTGTGGAGGTTTGGAAGGCCGTTTACATCATCCATAAAGCAGGGGCACAGCCAATGTGGAATGTGGATCAATTGGCTGGTGTGGTGAATACATTACAGGATCAGATCACGTCTATTCAAAAGAAATTGAACTAATAAAAAATGGGTTAATTCATTGAAATATAATGAATTAACCCATTTTGATTAATATTAAACTATAAGTTATTAAGTTCGATTATTCCCACTCAATGGTTGCAGGAGGTTTGCTGCTAATATCATATACAACTCTATTGATACCTCTAACTTGGTTGATAATAGAATTGCTCATATGTGCTAAGAATTCATAAGGCAGGTGTGCCCAGTCTGCCGTCATGCCGTCCACAGATGTTACTGCTCTTAATGCCACAGTGAACTCATAGGTGCGTTCGTCACCCATCACCCCAACACTTTTAACTGGTAATAGGATGGTGCCGGCCTGCCATACCTTATCATATAATCCAAACTCTTTTAGTCCATTGATATAAATCGCGTCTGCTCTTTGAAGTAGGTCTACTTTCTCAGGTGTAATCTCGCCCAAGATACGGATAGCCAATCCTGGACCAGGGAAAGGATGCCTTTGAATCATATCTGCAGGGATCCCTAGTTCAAGACCCACTTTTCGAACCTCATCCTTGAATAAACTACGAAGTGGCTCTACTAATTTAAGGTGTAGTGTATCTGGTAAGCCTCCTACATTATGGTGCGATTTAATGGTTTGAGATGGTCCATGAACGCTCACGCTTTCAATGACATCTGGATAGATAGTTCCTTGACCTAAAAACTTGGCTTCCAACATATTAGAAGCTTCTACTTGAAATACATCTATAAATAGTTTTCCTATGATTTTACGCTTTTCTTCGGGGTCAGATTTGCCTGCAAGGCCATCATAGAACATGTTTTTAGCATCGATGCCTTTTACATTCAAACCAATTTTATCGTACATGTCTAGTACCTGCTGGAACTCATCCTTTCTTAAAACCCCATTGTCTACAAAAATACCATGAAGGCGATTCCCAATGGCTTTATGAATTAAAGTGGCAGCAACGGTACTATCCACCCCGCCACTCAAAGCCATAATCACATGGCCCTCGCCAATCTGCTCTTTCAATTGAGCCACCGTCTCATTGACAAAGGAAGCAGGGGTCCAGTTTTGGCTACATCCACATATCTCTACCAAGAAATTACGAATCATGGTCTTGCCCTCTGATGAATGATATACTTCTGGGTGGAACTGGAACCCGTGAAGGCTATGCCCTTGATCTGCTATTTTTCTAAAACCGGCTACTGGGATACTCTCTGTATCGGCCAATAGTTCAAAATTTTCGGGTAAAACAGTAATGGAGTCACTGTGGCTCATCCATACCTGGCTATTGTCTGGGATATTCTTAAAAATGATATCATCTTTTTTGATACGCAATTGAGCACGGCCATATTCACGTTTATTGGACTTTTCTACTTTCCCGCCAAAGTTCTTAGCACTCAATTGGGCGCCATAACAAATGGTTAAAAGGGGTAGTTTGGCTAAAATAGCTTGTATATCCACATTGGGTGCTTCGTCTTCGTTCACACTCGCAGGAGAACCGCTTAGAATCACACCTTTTAAGTGTTCATCAAATACGATTGCATTATGAAAGGGTTGAATTTCACAATAGACATTGGCTTCTCTAACTGCTCTTGCAATTAACTGTGTGTATTGGCTACCAAAATCGAGGATTAATATTTTCTCAGTCATAAGGCGAAGATACAATGAAAATAGATGTCTAGGAAAGGGAGTATTTCACATAGGGTGGGGACAAAAAAATCCCGCCTCGGAGGGCAGGATTTCAATATTGGTTAAAGACGCTATAAAGCGTGTTCAATTACTTTTTCTTCACCACTTGCTTCACAGCAACGTGCTTAGCTAACTTGCTCTTTAAATTAGCAGCTTTGTTCTTGTGGATGATGCCACGCTTTGCTAATTTATCGATTTGAGAAACGATTGTTGGTAATTTCTCGTCGTAAGCTTTTTGTTCTTCTATTGTCTTTAAATCACGAATAGCGTTACGGGTAGTTTTACCATAATAACGGTTTCTATCGCGACGTTTAGTTGCTTGTCTTACATCTTTTTTTGTAGCCGAATGATTTGCCATGTACTAATTAATTTTCAGGAGGGCAAAGGTAAGGGACTTGTGCAAATATTAAAAATTAAAATGAAAAAAAATAAAAATTGAGTATAATGTATTGAAAATCAAGCATTTAAAATCAATCTAAAATCATTTTTTTGACCTATTTGCTTGTAAATTGCGGAATATCTGCGAAAACACAAAAAATAGGGCTGCTTGAGATCAAAATCTTACTTAGATTTTTAGCGCATTTTACTTTATTAATCAATCATTTAAACCGATATTTGCTTACCTAGTTTTACAAATAAACGAAAGGATATACAATGAAGGATTTCAGCTACATCACCAACTCCCATCCAGCCTTCATAGAAGGTTTGTACCAACAATTTTTAACTGATCCAGCATCAGTAGACCCAGATATCATTAAATTTTTTGAAGGCTTCGATTTTGCGATGCAAAACGGCACAGCAGCACCTGCTCAAGGCCCCTCA